>Ga0126339_10000109_pt1 | contig 31927 bp, 71 predicted proteins | sample OrbTmetagenome_2_FD_92532 | JGI IMG/M metagenome (GOLD analysis project Ga0126339, IMG submission 92532) | Coral microbial communities from Petempiche,Puerto Morelos, Mexico - Orbicella T R C metagenome | ecosystem: Host-associated > Invertebrates > Cnidaria > Coral | place: Petempiche,Puerto...
AGGTTACTTTACATCCTGATGTAATTAAGCATTTAGAAACAGTATTATTTTAAAATAATTTGTAACAAAAGTATATAATTATCGTATATTATATTGTAGTTAACGTTCTAATACATATTGATTTAAAGTTTAAGAGACTTCAAATAAAGGGTAAGTTCAAACTAAAAACAAAAAGCATAACTTATCATAATAAAACGTCTAACGAGAATAAGAGGGTTAGTAAATCAATGTTTTAGAATTTTATCTACAAAATATAATTTATATGAAATATATTGAAAATTTTTAAATTAACAAAACTCTAATAGAATTGTCAGGGTTTATGTCAAACAAAAAAACTAAACATTATGGAAACAAAACACACAAAAGGAAAATGGTTATTAGAAAAATCGGGAAAGCTTTTATCTGTCGTTACAGATGATAGAAGTTTTATTTGTGATACTGGTAGTCTATTTGGGACGTTAGAAAAACCCAATTTATGGGATGTTGAAATAATAGCCAACGCCAAATTAATAGTTGCTGCGCCTGAAATGTTAGAAGCATTGGTTAAAATTGTAGATACACAATATAATCCTAATAAAAATTTAGCTAATTTGAATAGTGAAATAAGAAAAGTTAAAAAATTAATTAAAAAAGCAACTGAATAACCTCGTAGTTCCTGCTTAGTCTAGCAGGATTTGCCACCTTAAATTTTCGAATTGAGAAAAATATTAACTAAAAAACAATATTTATGTTATGAAAGAATTTTATTTTATATTAATAATGATAGCGATTGCCATACTAACAGGATGGGCATTGTACAAGATATTTAAAAGTGCTTCAATATTCTTTACTAATTGTGATGAATTAGAAAATGATATTCGAACTAAAGATGAAAAAGACAAGCAAATTAAACGTCTCTATGAATTAAAAAAAGATAGTTTTCATGCAAGGACAGGAGAAAGACTTCGAGAATTAGCTAAGATGCTTGAATTAAAATACAATGTTGAAATATTAAAGAGATAAATTAATAAAAAATAATAAAAATTAGTACTAAATCCCTGTAACAATTACAGGGTTTTTTTCGTATTTGATAACACACACAGAGATTAATTAGAAGATGAAAGAATGTAACGACATAGAATTTATATCAACATACTGGAATGAATTAAAAGCAGTTTGTGATAGGATTAAAAAGGAATTACCAAAAAAAGAATCTCAAGGTAAAAAGATATCCAAAAAATTAAAAATTATTAGTTATAAAGATTTAGATAACTGGGATGCAGGAGCAATTATTAAAGATCAATCAAATAATTTAATTGCATTAGCTGATAAAATTACCCATATGATTAATAAAGGTCAGTCTCCTAATATATTACCAATGTTAAAAAGAATGTGTTATAAGGGTGTTAAAAAGCAATCACAACCAAATGCATTTGGTAGAAATGATTTTTTAGGACATGGGCATTTTAGATGGAATCATAGCTCATATGAATTGAATGATAAGGAATTACAGAAAATTAAAAAATATTTTAATTTGTAACAATTATATTAAATTATCGTATAAATATAAAACACTCACAAAGAATAAAAAAAAACATAATATGTTACGAAGAGATTTCATAAATTATAAAATAAAATTATATACAATGCAATATCATGTAATAAAAGACAAATACATGAAATTACAAAAAGAAATTGAAGAATATAAATTTAAACCATTAACACAAAAAAGTCTTGAATTTTTACAAGGATTGGTAAATCAATTTCTTTTAGATAATAATCTAAACATCATAGTAGATGTATTAATTTATACACCTAAATTTGAAACTGTATCGAATGCTGATGAAATTATATTTTTAGGTAGAACGATACTAGATGATATTGTTTGGAATTCAATAATAAAATAATCTCATGATGACGAATAATGTAAAAATATTAATAAAAAGATATAACGCAGCAGCAAAAGCAAAAGTAGGTGATACAATTGAGTGTCCAAGTTGCGGAACGAAATTTGTAAAAACTCATCATTTGATGAAGTTTTGTAAAACTAAGGAGAAAACAGTTTGTAAAGATTATTATTGGAATAATGTTACTCCTGAAAAGAGAAATAATACAACAAGAATTTCTCCTGCAAATGCAAGGTTTAGAGCCGAACATAATATTGGAAATGATAATAGTTATAATGATTATCATCCATATGAGGGGTTAAGTGATAATGAATATAAAAATCGTTAAAGATGAAAACCAAAAAGATTGCAGCAGGATATTATAAATTTCAATATAAAGGTCAAGATGTTGAAATTGTAAAAACCTCTCTTGAATATAATAATGAAACTGTTTGGTATGCATAGATTAATTATGAGAATGTACACGACCATGTTTCAACTAAAAAGACTGCAATCGAAAATGCAATATATATGATTGATAATCCTGATGAATATGAACTAAAACTAAAATAATTATGATTACAAGTGAATATGCACTAAGAGACATTTATAGAATGTACAGGGACATAATGGTTACAACAATAATTAGTAGCCCAATCTTTATCCCAAGAAAACATACTAAAGAAAGCTATCGGAGTCAACAAAGAAAAGCAAAAAAACGCAGATAATTCTCTAATCCCCATGTAACATTGTACTGGGGATTTTCGTATTATATAATGTACACAAACCAAAACAGAATCTATTATGAATATTAATTTTACAATCACACACGAATTATCTCAAGAGGACATTTCCGATTTAATGGTTACTGCTCTTGAGGGTGGTATTAATTACTGGTGTTCAAAAGTTGAAATACATCAAGTTCCTGATGGAATAGATATTGAGTATGCATCTGATGTAATTGGATTTGGTGGTTCATTATTAATTATTGAAGATGAGGAAGAAAGACGAATATTGTCCGCACCAATGTTCAAAAGAGGTGTTGAGAAATATTGTGAAGTGAATCAAATTTATCCTGATACTTTAATTGATAATCACGATGCCGATACAGCAGACCATATTATTCAATATGCATTATTCAATGAAATTGTTTATGCATAGTTAAAATTATTTAATATTTCTCTAACCCCTTTGTAACAATGCAAAGGGGTTTTTCGTATTATATTATAGACAAACCAAAACAAAAAAGTCATGTATACTTACGATATTAAAATAAGAGGTAATGGAACAGCAAAGGAAATTGCTGAATCATTAGAGGGTATCATTGAATCTTTAAAAGATTATAAAGATGATGCTCACGAAGCTGCAACATTAGATGGTGCAGAATGGGAAGACCAAATTTTGTATACTGAAATTAATCAAAAGTAAAAACCAAAACAATACAATATTATGAAAAATTTAAGAGTTGCTGTAATTCCTACTGAAACAGGAATTCATAACATAGACCAAAGTAGTTCAGTTGAGGAGATATTAAATTGTGAATTAACTCAATTATATCCTCTTACTGATTATTTCAAGGCACAAAATGATGAAGAACTTCCAATACATTGGAGTTTTTTAATTGACATTGAGACTAAAGAGGATTTAACTGGAACTAATATTGAGGGTATTCATATGAATTTAAAACCTGAAAAGTCTCCATTTATATTAATTCACACACATAGATTTGGTACTGATTATCATTTCTTTAAATCTTCAAAAGATCATACTGGTTTTTATAATGAAGAACAAGAATTTGAAAATGAAACATTACTTAATAAATTAGGGGTTGAGTATGAACCTGAAAACAATGAAAGTATTGAGATTATGAAAGTTGATAATTTGGCAGAAGTAATTGATGTAGATTAAGATAAAAAATGGTACTATAAAACGGCAGCAATTTGATTTTGTTGCCGTTTTTTTGCAACAATTAGTTTTGTTGTCGTTTTTCGGTAACAATCCCCTTAGTTTATCGTATAATATAATAGACAAACCAAAACAGAAATATCATGACAAAGAAAGAATTTAAAGAGATGTGTTCATTCCATGTTTATGGTCATGGTAGAAACAAAAGAAATGCTATATATTTCGGTTGGAAAAGTGGGGAGAATTTTAGAGGGTACAAATATATGGTTAAAGCCTCAATAGAAAATGCAAGCAAAGCAGAATTGTTTAATATACTTTATGATTGGGTTGTTAATGAAGTTCAACCATCTTGGTATGTGATATACAAAATTGCAGCAGAAGATAAGAATCGTTTTAAAGTTTCATTAGTAGGATAAATGGATATGAAAGAGAATAAACCATATTTTATGCATGGTAAAAGATATCGTGTGTGTACCATTTCGGAACTTGCTGAAAATTTTGATGAATGGATGATTGATGAAAAGGCAATTGGTTTTACAGTAGGTAAAAGAGGTAAAAAAATACATTGGTTTATAACTCCTTCTTCTTATGGTTTCTATTATGCATATCCAAATGAAGATAATGGTTTATTAGGTTGGCGCAAGCAATTAGAAGTAAATCATCAAATATTTATTCATTACGAAAAATAAATTACTATGGCACATACAGATTTATTTGATATAGAAGTAGGTAAAATTGATACCTTTATGAAAGATTCTACAGAACCGTATGATGACTGGGAATATGACGGTGAAACCTTAGTGGTTATTTTGGATGGACGAATAGTTGAAAAATATACTAAGGATGATTTAATTGAATCAAATGTATTGTAATGCAAAATATTGATTATAAATATATAGGTGTTTTAATGAATTCTTTAAATAGAGTTCGACAATATTTAAATTCAATACCCAACATTCATAAAGGTGGTTGTGGCATTGCAGCATTGGCAATGTACAGATGGTTAAAGAAAAATGAAGAGTTAAATGATAATACTCATGTGGTTTATTTTTTTAATGAAGATGCAGCTTGTGTATTTTTTAAAAATCATAATTACTTAGAAACCAAAAAAGGTAAACCAACATCCTGTAATCATGCAGGTATATTTCACAAAAATCATTATTTAGATTGTTCAAAAGAGTTCTTCGAGAATAATTTTGATTATAATTTATTTGTAGATGAACAATTTGTTGTTAAATCATTGAATAATATTACTGCATGGAGTAAAATGTTTGATAGAGAAAATGTTATTCCATTCATTGAGTACAAATTACAAATAGATTTATCAGATATTTTAGTTAAGCAATTGTAACAATGTTCATTATTTATCGTATCATAATGTACAACAATTATTAATATGGAAAAGAAAAAAGGTATTTTACAATTAACATCCCATGAGAAAGGTCATCTACATTTTACAAGTGATGATGGAACAATTAAGCAGGGATTTGTAACAGACCAAGCGAGTTTAAAAAAATATTTTTGTAACTCATCAGTGGAAAGTGCAAAAGAGGGAGTAAGAGCAACAAGTAATGGTGCATCTTATTTAAGTACTGACCAATGGAACACCCGACAACAAGCAAATATGTTGTCAGGGATTAGTTCTGATTCTTTTCATTTTTGTTAGACATAAATAATTTATAATGAAACGAATAATTAAATATATAAGTATGACAATAATTATGGTTATTGTTATAGCAATAATATTTTGGTTTATTAGTATAATAATTACTAAAGATAATACACATATTCATGTTGTAGTTATTGAAAATTCTATTTGGGGTATAGAATATGATGGTTCATTTTATATGAATCATGAACTATATAAACATGACCATTCATTCGAAAGAGATTTAAGAGATTCATTATTATTAGGTATTCAAAAAGATTCTATCAATTTAATTGTTACTAATGGTAAATATTCTGTAAATGCAATAGCATATGAAGTAACAATTAGATAATCATTTCGTATATAATAACATGGAAGAATTAAAACAATATTCAGTTAGTCTTACTAAAAAGATTAAGTTTTTTGAATTTGCATTAGGTAGACTTAAAAATAATGATAATTATTATAGTAATTATGGATTTTGTCGTTTATTTGATAGTTTCTTTAAATTGGAAAATTACATTGATTTTGTGGAATTTTTACCAGAATTACAAAAATTTAAACCTGAATATGAATATTATACATATAATAACGAAAAAACAAGAGATACAGATCAATTTTGGTTTCCTGTAGGTAATGGAAACAAAGAAAGAATTGAAATTTGTGAACAAATATTAGAAGATTTAAAATCTAAATAATGAAAATTAAAATACATAGAGAGAAATATTATAACAATCCCTGTCCCAAGATAACTAAGGAGATGTGGGATTGGTTTTATGCTACTCTATGGTTAAGTTTTTGTAGTGCAAATCATAAAAATGTTAAGAAAGTTTATACAATGGATATACGTATTAATCAAGCGTATAAAGGTTGTATTAATATTCATTTCTATGTAACTATTAATAAGGGATTAGAAAGTGAATTTGAATTTCATCAAGTATATTGTGGATTTGCTAATTATTTCCAACAACCAAGATACAGATGGATGGTTGACTTTATTCATATTGGTGGTATTGATTTAGGAACTGATAAACCAATGGAAAAACATAATCGAGAAATGAAGATTTTTAACTTAAAAAGAAAGACTAAACAAAATGTTAAAGTCTTAGTCTCGGAATATAGAACTTATCTCAAATTGAGAGATAAATTTAATTATCTCAATATATAATTTTATGAATAAAGAAATACATTTACCTTGTGACGGTAAAAATATATATTCTCAAAATGAACCACATAGAAGATGGGAACAATCTTTTTGTTTAAAATATTGTGGGGTTGAATATACCATTTATTATTGTGAAACTTGTATTTCAAGATTAGAAGGTATGCATTATGAATATGGCTATTATACTAAATTACTTCATTATTTATTTGTTGAAACTGGTATTTTTTTTCCATTAAATGTAGAATATCATCCTAAACATAAAAGATTTTCAACTATTGAACCATGTTTTTATGGGGATGATAGAATTTTTATTAGGGGGAGAAGTCAAGCAAGTAAAGATTATAGAGATATGTTAAAAGATAAACGTTATGAATTGGTATTTGAAAATTCATATAATTATTATTTTGTTTTAAAAAGAGTAACATAAATTAATTAATATCGTATAATTAAACAAATCAAAACATAAAGCAAATGAGTGTTGATACTAAAGCAATAATAAGAAAAGGAACAACCTTAACTAAAATAAAAGAAGTACTTGAATCACATTATGGTGAAGTAACAGTTCATACCACAAATTCTGAAGATTATTTTTATCTTAGTTTTAAGGATGGTGAAGATAAACGTTGTTTGAATGTATTTCTTCAAGATATTGCAAAAAATGATTATAATATTGATGGAGTATTATTAAGTTTAGGTCGTCATGGAAATTCAGTCAAAATAATGAAATATTTATTAAATGAATTTGGAGGTTACCTTGATGAAAATGATTGTGATGATAAAGGTTTTTATTCAATTAAATTATCTGAATTTGAAAAGGGTAAAGAGTTTACTCCAATGGATTTATTTGTTAACAAGGTAATTACATATTTAGGTTATGATAATTTAAATACTGTCCTCAGTTTAATTAAAGAAATTCCTGAGAAAAAAGTATATGTTGTCAAATCTAAAGAAGTTAGAGGTGTTGTAATGTATTATGCAGGTTGTCCTGATGAAAATTTTATTAAAGAAGCAACACGACAAGGACGAGTGTTTACACAACAAGATTTTGTTAAGGCATTTAATGATGAAGAATTTACATTTGTTAGTAAAGAGGACTATATTAGAATAATCTAAACCAAGATAAAATATATTCTCTAATCCCATGTAACAATCTACATGGGATTTTCGTATTATATAATGTACGTAAATAGTAAATATTATGAAATTTTATGTATATGGTGGGATGATAAAAGGACAAAATACTAAATTACATATTAGTAATGAAGATGGAGAACCTTTATGTGGGGTGAAATCATTTTGGATGGAAATGGGTGAAACTGAAATTGAAAAAGATGGCTATGTAGATGGATATTTTCAAAAGGTTACTGAAATGGATTTTGCATGTAAAAAATGTATAAAAAAATGGAAAGAAATTAATTATGAAACCAAAACATTTTAAGCATTGTCCATGTTGTGGGAGTTCGGAATGTACAAGAGATGAGAATCATCGAGATGAACTTGAGTATTGTACAGAGTGTGGTTGTGTATGGAATGTACATAAGAAGATATTGTCCGACCCAAGAGAGAATCTTGAGGAAGGAGAAATCTTACAAAATGGTTGGTTCATTGAAATTAAATATTAAAAGCTATGAGTAAAAGAGAGCAAGACTTAATTGATATAATGTTCAGTATCGGTTTAACAATTAAATCTCAAGAGGGTTTACAATCTATGAATCATGAAGATTTAGCAGCTTGGATTAGAAAACAATTAAAAGAATGTGGGTTTGAAACTCAACCAATGGGGGCATCTTGGGGTGTTTTAACTGAAAAGAAAGTTGATTTACAAGATTTGAAGTTCAGTACTACTCAAGATGAAAAACATAAAATCAAATCGGAAATTATAACTGAAATGGAAAATCATAAATCATCAAATTGGATGTTAATGGAAGATATTGATATTTGTAAGGATAAAGTAAAATATCTTGAGAGAATTGTTGAAAAACTTGTAACAATTATATAATTATGGATTTAAATTTAATAGTAGAAAGTAAAAGTTTTGTTGATGATAAGGAATTTCATGCAAGAATAAAACAAAATCCTTGTAGTTTTTGTTTATTTGGTCAAGGAATGATGTGTGTAGAACGTAAATATTGTCGATGGGATTCTCATCAAGAAATTTATATCAAAAAAGAAGTTCAGGAAATTAAAGAATAAATCATCATGGAAGAATTAAAAGCTGCTAAAGATCAATTAAAATCGGAGATAAGAGAAGCATATTTATTTCTCCGCAAAAATAATCAAACTATTCCAAGTGAAACACTTGAGTTTATGAAAGATGCTGCATTAGAAAAAGCAGACAAATTGGCTGAAAATATTTCAGGTGCATTTCCATTTGCTAATGAAAATCAAAAAAATAGAATTAAAGCTATGACATGGTGGAGTAACTTATCATGGGATGAAAAACATGATTTAGCTGAACACACTTATAAAAGACAACCAAGAAATTTAACTGGAAGTGAAGTTGAAGAAATATGGAAAGTAAAATGTAACATAACTGGGGAATAATCGTATATAATAATATGGAAGAAATATTAAAATCGATAGGTTGGAAAGATTTATATCCTGAGACGTTAAACAGGATGTTGTATTTCAGAGATGCATTTAGAGAGGTTTTTACTCACATTGAAATTAGTGATGAAGAACTTGATAAATGTGTAGCTTATGATTTTGGTATATATGGTCAAGAACATGTATATAATATATATTCTAAAACTGTACAAGGAGTTAATGATAAAACATTAGCTGATGTTTTTACAGAATTTATTAATACAATAAATGAAACTCTTGGTGAAGAAACTGTTTATTTATTAACCCCTAAGAGTTACATATATTTATTTCTTGAATACTGTTTTTCATTAGTAATTAAAAATAAATAAAATGAAAGAAGTTAAGAGACAACCATTTTTAGAACCAGACCATATGAAGAAATTAGGTTTTGATTTAATTTCTGATGACGGTCAATATCTGAAATATAAAAATGATGGTACAACTCATTATAATAAAGATTATAATAGTGAGTGTCCTGAACCAAAAGGTAAGGTACTTCTATATGTAAACTTTGGTTATAGTGATACTCCGTTCGTGTCTATTGAACAAGATGGTGGTACTCGTACTGTTTATCATGGAGTGTGTGCCTCTGAGGACTTCTTATTAAATTTATTATTCTCAATCCGATAAAGTTATGCAAAAGTACTTATTTTATTTAAAAGTGTTTCTATATATTATTACTTTAGATTTAATTGTTGTTCAACGTTATTTCAGAGTAGTAAAGAAACGTAAAGCAAGAAAAGAACGTTACTATGAAGCAATGAGATATTTGCAAAAATGGGATGACATACTAATTAGTCAATTATATGGGAGCGTTTGTCAAATTCTCAGGATAAAAGAAAACGAAACTGCTCGTGATTTTATTCGGTTTATGAGTAGCCGACATGGTGATGATGAAATCTTGATAAAGAAATTACCGTTAATATAAAACTATTTTCAATCCCCTTTGTAACATTATAAAGGGGTTTTTCGTATATCATATCACAAAGCAAATACAATTATCATGGCTGAATTAAGAGATGAATTTATAACATTAGGAAACAATTCTATTTCAGAGTTTTTAGTAAAAACAGATGATTATAGATTTACTTCAATGGAGGGTTCAAAACATTATTATCTTCAATGTAAAGATAAAGCATTTGATACTTGGATAACTATTGCCACTGATGGTAATTATTATTTCCATAACAATTGGAAATATTTAATGCAAGTATTTGATTTATTAAATAGATTTGAAGATTGGGAATGTAATGTTGTATTAGGAAACTGCTACTGTACTATCTATGATGATGATTCTAAAGAGACTATAATTGATATACAAGCAAATAGTAGTCTTGAAGCATTATACATAGCAATTGTTAAGTTTATTGAACTTTATAACAAAAGAAAGCAAGAAGATGACGAATAAAGATTTTAGGTTGATATTAAATAACATTAGACTCTTTAGAGTTCCCGGAATGTTAAGGGGTGAATGTAGAGCAATCGCCAAAGGAAAAATAATTGACGATAAAAAAGATATGTTCAATTTAAGTTCTTCGGGCATTGGAATTCCTAAACCATTACTTCAAGTACAATCAAATTAAATATTAACTAAATTATATCCATATGAAGAAAGTATTTTTTGTTTTAATGGCTGCAATAGTTTTATTCCTTGCATCATGTGCACAATCAAATCATTGCCCTGCTTACTCATTAGATGATGAGAAAATGAAACAAGAACAAAACTCTTAGAAAAAATAATCCTCAGTAACAAAATTGAGGATTTTTCGTATAATTATATACAAACCAAAACACAAATAGTCATGTCTGACAAAACAAAATCATTACATTTTAGCGTGGGAGAAGATTTAGGTCTTAGATTGATGGAAATTGCACGAGAGCATTTATTATATAATCATGACCCACAAAAAGCAATCAACACAATCACTATGAGTTTGGTTGGTTCTACTGAGGATTTTGCTAAACAAGTAATTAGTGGTGATATAGTCTTGATGGTTGAAGATCAACAAATCATGGCAGAAACAAGAGAAGAAAAACATGAATCATATTTTCCAAGATTTGATTTTGCAGCATGGATTAAAAGACAATATGCTGAAATAGGTCAACATGGAGTTAGTATTAAAGCATTACTGGAATTACAAAAAAGTAAATTCAGACGTAGTGGGAAGAAATTCAACATGAATTTCAGCATGGAATCAATCTTTGAATTTGTTGCAGGGAATGATGAAATGGTGTTGGAAGAATTACGTTATGACCCTCGAATTGAGGATTTAACTTCTGTAATTAATGTTGCAAGATTATACATTGATAAGGTTGAAAAAATAAGAAATGTTTATGGTTTCTTAGTTCAATCATATCCTGATATGTTTAAAGATGTTAATGTCATTCAACATGTGGAAACTGTTTCACAAGTCCAAATGTCATTAATGGAATTAATTAGGAATGAATATGATAATCTACTTGCAGAAGATGGTATTTTAGATAACTACATTAGTTCAATGAAAGAAATTGATGATGAGTTATCAAAAGGTATTAAGCCAGTGAGAATATTAGATAACTATTCAGCAGGATGGTTGTCTCCTGAGGGTGAATACTATGGATTGAATGGTGAAATTGCTAATATGCTTCACATACAATTAGTAGATGCAATGTCCGAAGCAGGAATAATACCTACCCAAGAAGATGGTTTTGATGGGTATAGATGGTTAGAAACTAATGGTTGGGTTAAAGTACATGGAAACTGGATATTGTACGAGGGATATAATCTTCATAGATTGAAAATGACTAATGTACCAATGACAGATGTACAAGTGATGAAATTATATGAATATGGACAAGAATGTCATGGTGGTATATTAAAATTTGGGTTGAAAATGGAAAGGATGTCAGCAATTAAATTTAAGAGCATTGAACCATTAATGAGAAGTAGATTATTTGAATTTTAAATTAATATATTATGTCTAACGAGAAACATAATGAATATATAAAAGAATATTATAAACTTCTTGAAATACTTGCACAAGAAGAACAAAATATAAAAGATATTCAAGATTTTACGGCTGAGTTAAAAAAAGAAACTTATTTACTGGAAATAAAATTGGCAGGTGTAAAAGCTGAAAATCAATTACTTCAAAAACAATTAGGTTGGGAAGGAATTACTGATGAAGAAATGAAATGGGCAATGAAAAATATTGACATTAAAAACTCATCTTATATCCCATCTTTAGAGGATATTAGAAATAGAATAAATAAAGAAAAGGGATAAAAAAATATGTTTTGGTTTACAAACCCCATGTTGAATGTAACAATTTTCATGGGGTTGCGTATTATATACTACAAACCAAAACAAAAATAGTTATGAAAAATAAAGACTTGGATAAAGTACCTTTCGAAAAAAGAATATTTGATTTTTATTATTCTCGTAAACATGAAATCCATATGGAAAATATGGGTTTGGTATATTAGTCAAATTAATGGACAAATCTATACAGAGGCTATTGATATAGGTAAAGAACCAATTACAAATCATTTTGGTGATTTAGTTAAGGTTTTTACAGGTACAATGGAAACTTATAAATCTCTTGGTAAATATTAATTTTATTAGTAACAAATCATAAAGTTTTTCGTATAATAATATACAAACCAAAACAATAATTATTATGGAAAAGACAATCAAAACAGCATGGGATTTTGTATCAAAGTATTATCCTGATTATTATCATTGTGATGAGATTGCTGAAAATGATGATTTAGCAAAACTTGTTGACAAAGAATATGAAGAGGGAGATTGCGCACATCGATTATTGATGGAGAAATACAATGGCGATTTAGATAATCCTCAAATCCAATTGGATTTTGATGCTTCTTTAAAATATGTTTATGAAAAAGCTATTGAGAATCAAATTAAACTTCAAGAAAAAAGAAGTGGTTTAGAAATTGAAACTACTCTTGTATTATCTACTTCTCATTTACCCCAAGAAGAGTTTGAACAACTTAGTGAAGAAGAGGACGAAGAAGATATGCCATTTAGAATTTTAAATCATGAATATGGTACTCTATTAATTCTTGCTAAATTGGATGTGAAAGAATATTCACATATTTTCACTCAATTAAAAGAAAGATATCCTCAGTTATTTAAAGTGGTTATGTTTGCATTAGAACTGGAAGTTAAGTCTATTAACTTTGACCAAGATGTTGAGGTTATTGAACAATTAGAAACATTTGATTGGTAAAGAATAATTTACTTTTAAATATCTCAAATCCCTGTGTAACAATTCATAAGGATTTTTCGTATATAATAAAAAACATTTATCATGGCAGATAAGAAAGACAGAATGGTAATATATTTTAATGGCTATCTCGAAATCCAAAAGGATGATTTAGTTATTAATGAAATCAATGAGGGTACTGGAAGATTTAATACTGTAGACCCTAAACAATATACTCCTGATGAATTAATTGAGGGTGTGAGAAATGGTAGATTTTTCATATCACTTGATAAATGTTTAAAATATGATGGAGGAAGTGAGATTAAAACTGACCTTGAAAAATTATAATGATTATGAAATTTGTTGCGGTAATACAAAAAAGAAATAAGATACCCCAAGTGGTTACTGAATTTGGAGAAGATATGCAATATGGTTTATTAAATATCATTTCTGCATATCCTAAACATAAAGTATTATATATCGATTATTGTAAGAACTATTAAAATATATCGTTATGAAACAAAAAGACGAATGTAAACAAATGGCTCAGAATCTTATCAATTCAATTTGCTCAATGGCAGGTTGTGATATTCCTGAGAATAATGATGAAATTGTTGATTTCATTGTTAATGATGTTGAAGAAACTGCTGATGCAGAAAATTGGCATTCAGGTGATGTTAGCATTGCTTTCAGAAGATTTTTAGAAAATTATAACAGTTTAAATTATCCTGTCTAATGATATATCTTGATTTGTTTCTACATGAAAATTTATCTCATTATGAATTGTTTGAACATATTCATGAATTGCCTTTATTCAGTTCATTACCTGATAAAGCCATGTATAAACCATCCAAGAGAAAAATTAGACTATGTTATGTAAATACAAATTTTGTTGGTTATATAATTTATTATTATAAAGATAAACGTGTTTTCATTAATGACATTGAAGTTAAAAAATCTATTCGAGAAGATAAAAATAAACCGAGATATGGGGAAATAATATTAAATCAATTTATTAGGGATATGGAAACTAAATATTCTTATATAATTCTCCAAGCCATTAATGATGATTTAGTAGAATATTTTAAGAGATTTGGTTTTGAATTGGCAGGACATGATAGAGAAATGATTTTAAAGTTCAATAAAAATACTATCATCTTGTAACAAAGTATAATCTTAATCGTATATTATTCTATGACAGTTAAAAAAGAAAATATCATCAAAGAAGCAAAAGAAAGAGGATTTGAATCATCTTTTTTATGTAATAAACCATATAAATATTCATCTCATGAAGATTTAAGATGGTTTCTTTGGTTAACCGAATTACAAAAATGGTTAAGAGAAACACATAATTTTCATGTAACTGTAGATGAATCATGGGAACTTGAAAAAGTTAATGATGATATTGAAAATATTAAAAGAACTGGAAAGATTGAAGAATATACTTGTTGTTTATTCTCTAAAGAATATGACCAATTAGTTGATGGTTTTCAGAGTTATGAAGCTGCATTGACTTATGGTGTTTATGAAGCACTTATAAAGGAATTTCCAAAGCTAAAACAATAGTATCATGGAAATGAAAAAATTAGATTATTTAGTAATATATCATAATAATAAAAGTATATATACAGATAGTAAATCACAAATACCCATTAGTGTTATTCTAAGAGAAGAAGCTGATGCCGAAGAAAAAATGAAATCAATTAATTTTCTCATTAAACAAAAAACAGGGATTGATGATTTTACAATTCTTGGAATTTTTAAATTATAATTAAAAACAAAGAGTTATGAAACTTACAAATATAAAAACATTAGTTGCAGGGGTATTATTTCTTATTATGGGATTAATATTAGTTGGTATTTCATTAGTTAATGATGTTGATTACCCAAGTATATTATCTATTGGATTTTTTATTGTTGCAGGAATTTATATTAACAATTCTTATAAGTATACTGATGATAAAGAAGAAAGTAAACCAAGATATGATTATAAAACTCATGGTGATTTTAAAATGTATTTTGATACTACACAAAAACGTCATTATTGGGTTTTAGGTTACTTTGGTGGTGGTGCAGTCAATATCTCAGAAGCTAATCATCTTGCTAAAGAGTATGCTAAAATTAATAACGTTCCATATAAAACTGTTCAAATAGATGAAGTTTTACGTTCTCGAAGATTTAAACATTTTAAGTTTATATATTCGGGTGAAGAACAAACTGCACATTCGAAAGCAACACAATTGGATAATGTATATGAATGGTTAACGGACTAATTTAAATATTATGTATATTGATTTACCAGTAATAACAGCAACCGACTATTTCAATGAAACTGATAGAGAAATAGACCACGATGATGAAAATGTTGAGGGATTAGTTCCTTATAAACAATCTGAACTTATTACTAAGATTTTATCTTGTGAAATATCAATTTATCTTCTTAGAAGAGCAAGTGGTGGTTGTCAAAGTTCAACTGATACAATGGTTGATATTAGAAGAAGTTTCATTAATGAATATGAAAAAAATACAAAGAAGAATATGTTACGTACAACGACTACATGTAATAATGATACTTTTGTTCTCACCAATGATGAGATTAAAGAGGGAGATTTTATGCGAAGAGGAAAGAGAATTTATCGTTATGCTCCAAGTGAAATTGGTGTTATCAAAGATTATCCATATGGTTATCCAAAAATAACAAGACTTTGTAAAATAAGAAAATTTGACAAAAAAGCTATCAAAATTAATAATGAGGATAGAGTAAAAGTTACAGTAGTTTATGCACCAATTACTCAAAGATATTGGCAAAAAGGAGATGAAACAATAATTCAAAATGGACAAATAAGACTTGGGGGTTGTTGGTTTAATTATGACAATAGATATGTTGTTTATAAAATGTAACAATAGCTAAGTTTCTTCGTATATTTATATACAAACCAAAATAAAAAATATCATGGCACAAGAAAAAAAATCAAAAAGAGATTTAGTTAATCAGATTGCAGGTCAATACATGGCTGAACCTGATGATTCAAATCAAGATTTCTATGATCAATATCTTATTCTTTGTGATGAGAAAAATAATGGTAATGAATCTAATCTTGCTGTAGATTTTATTAATATGTGGCAAGGTGCAGAATACATGACTGTTAATGATGTAATAGATTTAATCGATGGTGGTGTAAAAATGTTAGAAGAAAAATCTATACATCCTGAGTTCATTCAAAATATTGATTGGGTACAACTAAAAAAGCAAAAAACTTCATTATTAACTGCAATTGATGTGGATAAATTAATGGGTAATGAAGAAGAAGTGAATAATCTTCAAGGTATAGTTCATCTTATTGATGCAGTTCAAGATTATGGTGTTGATAAGATGGGATTAGATGAAAATATTGTTTTCGATTTAAATGATGAAGAATAAAAAGTTGCATTTAATTGTAACAATTTATATCTTTGTTCGTATAAAAACATAGGTTAACCTGAAAGAGAGGGTAAATGGAGGTGCAACTCCCTTAGTACGAGGAACAACGGTTGACATCAAGAGTTCGAATCCCACCCTGACTGCAAAAACGTTCTTTGAAAAATACATGTGAAATTCCAACATTAAATTTTATATAATTTATCAATCTTATGCTTACATATTATTGATAGTTCTGTCTCTAACAAACAATTGAAGCAATCGATTAAAGAACACGATAGAATCATTATGCTTGGACATGGAGATGAAAACGGCTTATATGGGTTTGATAGGATGTTTATTAATTCTGAACATGTTTATCTTTTAAGACAAAAATAATGTGTTTATATTTGGTGTAATGCAAATGTATTTGTTGAAAAATATAAACTTCATGGATTTTATACTGGGATGATTATCTCGGAAGTGGAATCCCAATTACTTATAAAGAAGATTTTGAATTTGATTTTCACACAGATTTATTAAAAATTCATTTAACTGATGAAGAATTAAAACATGTTGATTTATATCAGATTGATGACTGGGTAAATTTATATAATATAAAATATCATTCAGAAGAATTGGAAAATGAAATAATCCATGTTAGAAATTATAGAACAACATGTAACATGGCAATTAGTCTTGAGAAATTTGGATTAGCAATAGAACTTGCACCCGATACAAGATTTGAAACTGGACATGATTTATCTAAAATGGATTTAGATGAATTTTATTTAACTCATATTGAGGAAAATATTAATGGTGAATGGTTTCAATTAGCCAATGTAAAAAAAATAGAAAAATCTTAAATCCAACCGAAAAGTCGCTTAAGCTATGGACTGTAAGACATTAAATTATTGTTGATTCATTTGGTTTATCTCTTACACTACCTTAGATTGAGAACGAGAGTACGGCAATGGTCTGATAGAATGGTGATTCTGAGCACCTACTTAGAACTGTCAGAAAACCTCATGGAATTCGCACATATCCATGAGGTTTTTTTGTATCTAAAAAACCTTGACAAATGCTTTTTATTGTTGTATATTTACGGCAGCTTTTTGTTTTTAGTGTTGTTCCTAAGGCAATCACCTCTAATCGTTTCCCTGATTAAGTGATTGCTTTTTTTATGTAACATTTTTAATTTACTTTCGTATAATTAATTAGAACAAAAAGTTATAGTTATGAAAGGTTGTATTTTATTACATAATTGGTATCATGGTCAGTACATAACTGGATATACATCTAAATTTACTGATGATCATATTGGACGTTCTGAAAGACGTTGCATGGATTGTAATAAAATGCAAATCTCTCTTTCCCAATTTAGTAAGGAACATCAAAATTTCTTGCGTAGAAAATTTGATATTCCGAAAAATCAAAAATATGTTACATATGTTTCAGGGGATGAGATTGATATTTTAACAAAAAAAATAGCTTGTGAAACACACAGCAAATGAGCCATTCAAAGAAAATGTTGAAGAAAAATAAAATAATTGTAACAAATTAAAAAACTATCGTATAGTATAATATAAGAATTTAAAAAGTATTTTTTTCTGTTTTGTTGTCATATTGTTTGTATTGTTTTTTTAAATTAACACCTCTCAATTTACTACTGGGGGGTGTTTCTATTTGTAACAAAATGGTTCATTTCTTCGTATATTAATAAAAAACAAATATTATGAAAAAAGTTTGGAAGTGTGATTTTTGTACACATACAGATGAAGAGATTGCAATTGTTGAAGCACATGAACAAGAATGTGTCTTTAATCCAATTAACAAAACTTGTTATACTTGTAAAAATAAATGGTATGATGGGATAACAACTAATGAGGGTTGTGAAAAAAATTTAGATATTGCTGAGGGAGAAGATACAGGAAATTGTAAAGGATGGGAAGAAAGATATAAAAAGTAACGATTCTTAGTATTTATCGGGTTTTGGTAAGTTGTAGTTACAAATATTTAATTTAAGATAATAACTTTAAAATAATAGAATAATGAGTGATATTATATTAAAAAAATCAAACGACATAAGACCTGAATGTAACTTCTGCTTTAAAAATGATAATATATTTAATATTAGAGGTAAAGGTTTTTTGCAGGTGGCAATATGTGACAATTGTTTAAACGAGTTATACAAGCAAGCGAATAATGTGGTTACGGGAAAAAAGCAATACAATTTACCAATTGTTAGTGTACCGAAGGGTACGGTTTCCTCAGAATGTAATGGAGAAAATGGTTTTCAGTACAATCAAGACCCGAAAAATTGTAAATTATGTCCTAAATGTAAAGGTTCTGGGCAAAATGAACACTAACGTATATAATAACAACAAACAAAAAAAATGAATATAATGAAACAAATTAATAAAAAAAACTAAGTTATTTATAACATAGATTAATTGAAGAAATTATCAACAAATAACACGAGGAACATTATTAGGTGTAGTTTTACATTTCCCTAATGAAGTATCATGCGATTTAAATGTGTGGAGTACATTATTTAATTCATAAAATTTATAACTATGGCACAATTAATTTTTGTATTAGCATTATTTCTTGCTACATTCGGAGTTAAGATGAGTTGGAGGTTTATTTCTAAAACCTTTGTTTTCGAAGCACAAGTGGAAGAATTCAAAATGAGAATTCAGAGTTCAACAACAGTATTACAATTGACAGAATTATATAAAGATATATTATTTATTTATCTTAAAGGAACTGAATATAAATATCAGAAAGAAAAGATAAATAATTTAATGAAAGATATTAACAGTCAGATAATGGTGTTAAAAGAATAAATGGGGCACTTCATGTTTACTACACTACGCTTCATTTAATTTTTGGTTTGTATCTCAATCCCCAGTATATTTACTGGGGATTGTTGTAATATTTTATGGTGTTTTTGGAATTGATAAGTATTTATATTAAATTTACAATATGAAATATAATAATGAATTAAAAAATATTGACACAGAAGAAAAAGCATATTTACTTGGTTTCTTCTATGGGGATGGTACAATATCAACTTATTTGGAAAAAAATAGACGAAGATATCAAGCAAAAATATCCATTTCTATCATTGACAAAGAATTAATTTTAAAATTAAAAGAAATATTTCCATATTTCTATGGGTATGAATTTGATTATTCCAAATATAATAAGAATAGTAAAAAACAGATTTCTATTACTAATCGAAGTAAAGCAATTTATGATGATTTATTAGCTTGGGGAGTTTATCCAAGAAAATCATACGAGAATAAAGAAACATTATCAATTCCTCCACTTAACAATAATTTAATTCCGCATTTTATTAGAGGGTTTTTTGATGCAGATGGTTCAGTATACATACAAAAGAATAGAAGAAATTTAATTAGAATTGAAATTATATGTAATTCATTAAAATTCATAAATGAGATTAATAGTATTTTAATTAAAAATAATATTAACTGTTGGAGCATAAGAGATAAAAAACCAACAGGCAAAGGAAAACAAAATTATTATATCATTCAAATTAATAAACAGGAAGAAGTTCATAAATTTGGAAATTATATTTATCAAAATGCAACAGTTTATTTAAATAGAAAATATGAAAAAATTACTTCACATAAAATAGTTAATAAAGTGTTAGATAGAAAATATGAATGTGCTAATTGTGGTAGTTATCATGTGATAAAAAATGGTACAAGAAATAATAAAATCCGATTAAAATGCAAAAATTGTAATTCCCATTTTACAGTGGAAAAGATGTAACAAATCTGTTCTTTTATCGTATTATTAATCATACAAACCAAACAATTTAATAAAATGAAATTAGATGTTACTCAATTTTCAACAACAGAAATAACTTCAACAAGTACAACAAACAAAATGAAACTTGCTGAGGGTTCTGAGGGAATAATTTTTCAAATGTTTACAAAGAACATTTATTCCAATCCTATTGGGAGTGTAGTAAGAGAAATCACTTCGAATTGTTTTGATAGTCATGTAGAAGCGGGTGTAAAACATCCAGTATTAATAAAAAAATCATATGATGAAAGTACAAATACTTTTTATATTTCATTTGTTGATTATGGTATGGGTATTTCACCTGAACGCATGGGAGATATATATAGTACATATTTTGCATCAACTAAAAGAGAAACAAATGAACAAATTGGAGCATTTGGACTTGGAAGCAAAACCCCATTAGCATACAAACGTATAACTGGGGAGGGTGAAGGTGATTATGATAATTCATTTTCAGTTATTACAATTTATAATGGTACAAAATATTATTATAATATATATGAGGGAAAAGAAAGTCCTGAATGGACTCCGTTTTTTGAAGAACCAACTCAAGAAAGAAATGGTACAGAAATAAGAATTCCAGTATTACAAAAGGACATGTATAAGTTTGAAGATGAACTTGTACGACAATTATATTATTTTGAAAATGTTGTTTTCGAGGGATTTTCTGACAAGGTACAAAATGATTATCAAATAATTAGAGGTAAAAACTTTTTGTATAGAGGTGATGGTCTTGATAGCAAAATACATGTTTGTTTAGGGAAAGTTTATTATCCAATTAATTATGATGTATTAAATTTAAATTCATCTGATTATGAAATTCCTATTGCTATCAATGTACCAATTGGGAAAGTGAATGTAACTGTTTCTCGTGAGCAATTAGATTATTCTGAATCTACTATTAAATATCTTCAAAAAAGATTAGTTGAGGTTAAAGATGAATTAAAAGAAATGTTATCAAAACAATATGACAATGTTGTTACTCTTGAAGATGCATTTAAAGCTAAAAATAATTTTGGTAAATTATATCTTACTGATGACAAGATATTAAATTTAAGTAGATTAGTACGTAATGTTAAATTGAATTTAACAAAGTACAGGTACAATGATATTAAAGTAACCAGTAGTTCAGAATTATTTGGATTATTTTTTGATTGTTCAAGATTTGGTAAAAAAGAGGGAAATAGTTATCGTAGTTCAGATACTTACGAAAGTTTTAATAAAAATTATGATGATTTAATTAGTGTTGATAATGTTTATTATGTTAAGGAGAAAGATTATCAACGTAAAAGATTAAAACAAGGGTATTTACGTTCAGAACATGGTAGATTCTACATTGTACAGCAACGAAATTTAGCGCATTTAAAACATAGTGTTATGAGAACATTAGATATGCACTTCGATGATGAAGAGAAATATCTAAAGAGTAAGACTTATAAATTACTTGTTAGAATGCAAAAAGAATATTTCAAATTAATCACTAAACATGGTAATGATTATGTTAAGGTAGAAGTTCCTGAGGAATTTAAATTAACATTCAATAGACCAAAATTATCTTCGGAATTCTTAAAAACTACAGTTCCTGTTAAAATAGAGGGTTCTTATAGTAAAAAACGTGTTAAAATTGAACATTTTCTTAAGTTCAAAGGAGTAATTTACTATACAACGGCTGATAACAGAAGTGAAGCACAAAGAGCATATAATGTGTTTACTGATTTATTTGATTCTTCGAAAGTTGCAACAGAATATTCTACATATTACCATGATAATGGTTTCCCAACAAAAAAGGGACTCATGTTTATTTCAATGGCAGCAGGAAACGTGAAAAAATATATTAAACATTTTCCAAAAGTAGAACCAGTTGAAAATTTTTTCACTAAAATGATGCCAAGAAAGATTGATGAATTTGTTAAACAATATAGAGTTGCTGATATTGTTAGTAAATATAAAGACATTGATGATTTTTATAAGAGTAAATTATTCTTATCGATTTCAGAGACATGGAAAGAAAAAATAGAGAAAATTCAACTATTCATTGCAGGTCAAGGAACAATTAATAACAACATGGTAAAATATTCTGATTATTATCAGAAATATATAAGTGATGATTTATTAAAAGCAACTCCCGAAGAAGAAGAAATTAGTAAATTAATTGAGGAATTTGAAGTGTTAGAAGAAGCTAATAGTTATGTAATAGAATATTTAAATCTTCCAACACATTGGTCAGTAGTGGATAAAGAAACTGATGCAAGATTAGTTCCAATGATATTAAAAAAAGTGCTATCTCTTTAAGATAGTACTTTTTAAATTGTAACAATATCATTTTTTTATCGTATATTTGTAAAAGAATAACCAAAAAATATTAAGATATGCAAATTCAAGCACTTAAAGTTGGAAAAGTAGTTAACATATCAATCGATGGAAAACTTCGTAAAAAGGTGTGTGATACTAAAGAAACTGCCGACAAACTTTTTAAGTTAGTGTTAAAGGTTAAAGAAAACCCTACCGAAAAGGGAATTGAAACTATTTACGCTTATTTAAATGATAAAACTCGTGTTGCAATGGAATGTGGTTTAGAATCAGATTTTCAAAGTGGTGAGGTTTATCTTGCAGGATTTAATACTCCAATCCCTATGGATTTGGTAGAAATTATTAAAGATTACCATGAAAATGGTTATCCTCTTGATGCTATTATTAATTTTTGGAAATTATTAATGGTTAATCCTGATACAAGAGTTCGTGAAAGTTTATTTGAATTTATTAATACACATGATTTTGTATTAACTGATACTGGCTACATGGTAGTTTATAAAGCAGTTAGATATCGTTTGAATAAAGCTGACGATTTATCAGAATTCCTTGCAAAAAGTTATTTACATGTTAAAAAAGATTGGAATTGTTCTCCAAGAAAATACATGGTATATATGGATGTTGAAAAGAAAACATATCATATTACTAAAAAAGAAACTGCTGCAAATTGGGATGAGAAGAAAAAAGGTATTGAAATTCTTGGGAATTTAAAAGATATGTTTGAAAATCTTGATAAATATATTGAGAATAGCGAAGCACCTTACACTGATAAATATTCAGGTACAATGGAAATCAAACTGGGACATCCTGTATTAATGGATAGAAAAGATTGTAATTCAAATCCTACACAAGAATGTTCATATGGTTTACATGTTGGTGCAACACGCTATGTAGAGTGGTATGGAAATGAGAGTGATGCTATCCTTGTATGTTATGTTAACCCTGCACACGTAGTTGCTGTTCCTGACTATGATAAATCAAAAATGAGAGTATCGGAATATTTCCCATTTGCTCTTGCAGAATTTGAAGATGGTAAAATTGATATCATTGAACAATCATATTTCGAAAGTGATTATACTCACTATGAAGCAGAAGAACTAAATAAAATGGTTGCTAAAATTCAAGCAAAAGAACTTCCAGTTGAAACTGAAAGAAAAAATGAAGAGATTAAAGAAGAACGTTCTCTTGTTGAATTGCAAAAGATCATTGAAAATAGATTAATTGATATATCTCAATAGACTTTGGTTTGTAATTTATTCCCCTCTCGTCCTGTAATATGTGCGGAGGGGAATTCTTCAAATGACAATGTCCAGTAATTAAAATAATAATATCATGAGTATCGAGAGAGAAGAAATAAACGGAAAGATTTTTATTGGACAAACAACATATTATGTGTTTGATTCAGAAGAACATCTTCAAAATGATCACGCTCACGTTAGAACTTCTGATTAGAATGTTTTTGATAAACATAAAGAACTCGAACGACAAAGAGTAATGTACAATAAATTAAAAGAATCTCAAGAAGATATTACTCAAGATATTTGTGATTGTGATGGTAGAGATATGCCAATTTATGAAGAAGATGGTAAAAACTGGTGTCCTCAATGTGGTCATGAAGTATTATAATTAAATTATGGCATACAGAAAAACTTCAAAAGATTATAAAAAAGAATATCAAGAGTTACAAGAAAAGAAAGTTGCTCTTGAATCTCGTATTCGAAATAGGTTAAAAGAAATGTGTAAAAATTGTCCTGATGCAGTTATAGGACGTAAAGCCAATTCACATGAACCTGTTTTGGCTAAAGATTACCCCGAAAAAATGATTAAGGTCATGGACATAGGAACTGCACTTGCATTTATTAATCGAATTGAACAACATAATGAAAAGAAATTTTCATATGTGCAGAAATCTATGTTTGATGAAAAAGAAACTGAATGACATTGAGATATGGGTTAAATCCTGTCTTAGAAAAAAGAAACTACAAGAATTTATGGCTGATGACATCATAAAAAAAGCCGACATTCCTCTTCGTAAATATCACTGTCCCCATTGTTTTCATTGGCATATCACCAAAAATGTTGATTAAGTTTATCTTATAGTTTGTAACAAATAAGATAGAATATCGTATATTATTAAACAAACCAATAAAATAAAATCATGAAAACATTAAATAAATTATTCTTCGGATTTCTTATGGTGATTCTTGGATTAGTTCCTTTTGTCACAGTATTTCCATTAATCTTTATGAAGAAAGTAAAATGGGCATTCATGATAAAAAATGCTCCAACCTATATTCATATGTTAATTGTAGCATCGATTGTAATATCTTCATTAGCTTTAATCTTTCAAGGGATTATGTTAATGAGAATTAAAAATGAGAAAATAGTTGCAATGACTGTTGAGGTTGAAGAAATTAAAAATAAATAATTATTAGACATGTTTGTTATGACTTTTGTTATACATTTCACTATTTATATAGAAATGTATAGTAATATGGGTAGACAAAAAAAATTTACAGAAGCACAAAAACTAATGGTTGTGAACTTATATTCAGTTAAAAAATATACAATTAATGAAATTGTTAAAGAATTTAAAAATGAAATAACAAAATCAACAATTTATACAATATTAAAGGAATTCTCCATACCATTAGAAAGAAAAAAAGGGAAAAAACACGATATTGTTGGGAAACAATTTGGTAAATTAATAGTAATTAAATTAGCACAAACAAATAAATCTGGTAAAGCAAAAGAATGGAGAGCAATTTGTGAGTGTGAATGTGGAAATAAAAATGTAGATGTTCATCCTCAAGCCTTAATACGAAATTATACTACATCTTGTGGTTGTCGTAAAGATCAATATTTAAAAAATACTGGGAAAAATAATAAACAATTTACTGGTTATGAGGGTATTAATGGGAAATATTGGGGTCTTATTAAAAAAAGAGCAGAAAAAAGAGGTTATAAAATTAATATTGATGTTAAATTTGCATGGGAATTGTACATAAAACAAGAAAAAAAATGTGCATTAACAAAATTACCGATTGAATTTGCAATTTCTAATAAAAATTATTCTGAAACAACTGCTTCTTTAGACCGCATAGATTCTACTAAAGGATATACTTCAGACAATGTACAATGGGTAGATAAAAAAATAAATATTATGAAAAATATTTTTTCTCAAGAAAAATTTATATATTTGTGTAAGTTAGTTGCTGAAAATAATTAAAAGATGATTGATCAGAATAAAATAACCGAAGAAGATGTACAAGAGTCTCCAATATGTTATTGGAGATATGGTGTAAGAGTTCATTTATTACAAGAAGAAAAAGATTGTTATAAAGTATTTTACGGAACTAACACACGTACAACAGCAGTCACAAAAAAAGAAATTTTATTTTTAAATTAATATGCAATGAGCGAAGATAAAACTGGTGATAAAATAAAAAAACAAATCGAAGATAAACCTAAAGAATCTTTCACAAACCTTTATAGGAGAATCCAAACAACACATCAGATTGGTGAAATAAAGAAATTAGCAAATGAAATGGGATATGGTCATCTAATGTGTATTGCTTCTGCTTTATGGAGAAAGAGTTTAAAGGAATCAGGAACACCAGAATCTGGAGCATTTTACCCGACTATAGTATCTTTTATTCAAGATAAGTATATAAAATTAACAGAGGGGGAGATTGCACATTATGATAAAATTATTGAGGAATATGAGTAAAAAAATAACTACATTAGTTCTTTGCCATGATTATGATGGAATGGGTGGTGTTGATAATGATTATTATTGTGGGAATTGTCATAAGGGGTTTGGAGAGTACAAACCAAAAGGTGAGCATTGTCCATTTTGCGGATATAAATTTGAACAAATTCATACCTTAAGTACTTGGGGCATACCAACTAATTATAATGGAACAAAAGAGCTAAAAAAGCTAAAAAAACAAGTATAGAATATGCAAAAAACGGCTGAAGAAATTTTCATTGACAACAGAATTGAAAAAGCAGTTCAACCATTAAAAAAAGAAATTGAGAGATTACAAAAAATAATTTTAAAAACAGAACAGGGATATCGAAGTGAGATTTTAGAAGATGTATTAAAGAAGATTCCATTAGCAACAAGGTTCAAAGCATTTTTGGAAATGGAATATTTACATCTAACGGTTAAAGGTGACATTTGTTGTACCGAATTAGAAGCAGAAGCTGCACATGCATGGGCACTCATGACAACAGAGTATCTTCTTAGAAGATTAAAAGAATGGGAAAGGGATGGTAGACCCGAAGAAGAGAAAACAATAACAGAAAAATAGATTAACACTCGCTCAACCACCCCAATGTACAAACAATAACATTCGTGGGTAAAAATAACTTGAAGTTCTTAAAATACCCGATTTATGAATCAACTTAACATTGATCTTGGTCTCCCAAATCATGAGACTGAATTAAATGATGCAGAAGAATACATTAAAAAACTTAAAATTAGATACACTAAACATGAAAAAGACAATGTCCTAAATAGAGAACAATACATAGCAATGTACGAAGATATTGTACGTGGCTTGGATTACATGGGGGGTTTATCAGAACCTGCTTTCGAAACATATGATATAATTAAAGATACTTATTTCAAGCAGTACAGACATGCCCCTGAGATGGCAAAATTTTTATGGAGGAAACATTACGCAAAAGTTCATCAACCTTATAACATTTTAAAAAATAGATTGTTCAGAATGATTGAAGATATCATGGAATTGTACAAGACAGTCAATGATTGTGCACCTCCTGAATATTTTTAAAGTAACAATGTCTGGTAAGAATGTCCACAACATTGTCCTGATTAACAATAACTTTGTTATTAGTTAGATAATTTCCGGTAATAAAAAAGGATCATAATTTATGATCCTTTTTCTTTAATTTCTATATTTAATTATTCTTTTATCTTTTCAAAATACATTTTATCAAAAAATGGAATTAAATAATCATCTTCAATTACTGAAGTAAATAATCCTGCATATAATCTATAATCCTTTTTATCATTATAACAATGATAATCGATTTTAGAAATACATGGGATGAAATTCTCTGGATAACTTAGTCTTGGTTGAATGATGAAAAAATCTCTTATCCACCCTGAAACTTCTTCTTGACTTCCTGATCCACATTTTTTAAGATAAAAGAATTCTGAAAAATTCGCAGTTTCTTCAATAATTGCCATAATATGAATTTGAAGATCATTTAAATATTCTTTAAATTCTGGAATAATCTCTGCAATTCGATTACATTTATTATAATAAATCATCCAATCTTCTTTGTTTCCTAATATTTTTACTTTAGGAATTCCACACAAAAACATACTGTAATTATAATATGGACTTACCATATCTAAAAATGCAGTATAATTTGCAATCTTTGATTCTTCAGTATTTGTAGTAAAATTAGGGAAAACATGTCCCATAATATTAGTTGGTATATAACTTTCAATTTTAGAAATAATTAAATCAACATCAATTCTATTACCCCCTTGTACTACCATAATTTCTTGTTTATCTTCAGATTCAGTAAAATACTGACGGAATACTTCAGGTTCTTCATTAACCTTGTATGCTAAATTATTTAACATCAAATTCCATAGGATCGTGGGAGAGATTATAATACCATAATGTCTTCTCCAACATAAAGTAAGATAATCAAGATAATTTCTATGTGTAATGACTCCTGATTTGTAATCTTCAATCGGTGTAAAATCATCTATTTTTTCAAAAAAATATTTATGATTAAATTCTGGAAATTCTCTTTCTACAATTTCTAACGATTCATCTAATACAACTTCTTTCATATATTTATTTTTTAAGTTTGAATTCTTTAAACCCCCATTCGAGCATTAATTTTTTATTATAATATTTTTTAAATTCTCCCCAAGCATAATCTTCAAAGATAATAAACGTGTTGAACTTTCTTTTTAATAATATCAGATGTCCAAGTATAATCACGTTCATATTTTTTCCATTCATGACCACAATCATTACATTTATTCACTTCATTAGTATCCAACTCACCTTTCACTTTCCCTGAAATACTGCCGTGTCCAAAGAATAAAAAATGATTATATTCACCGTCAATTGAACCATCTATTGAACCTTGTTGTCGTTTTATACGATCATTAACATTTTCACTTCTACACTCAGGACATTTATCATCTAATCTTTTAGCACGTTCTCTATCTTCATCATCATCTTTAGAAGCAATTTTCGATGCTTTATCTGTCAATAATTTAATTTCATTTTTTACTGCAATAACTCGTGTTTGAATAAACTTATTATGTTCTTCAATTTCTTGTTTTTTCTTTTCTATCAAATTTTCAAATGGATACCACATAATGAATTAATTTTCTTTAATAGTGTGTTGTAAACTATAACTAGTTTGAAGTAATTTATTGGCTTCATGTAGTTATTCTAAAAATATTTCAGCATCGTCTTTATTCGTAAAAATTTTATGATGTGGATTCCATGACCCATATAATTCACCCTTGGTGTACCATGTAAGAGTAAATGATTGAATTTCATCTATTTCTCTTAATTCCCCACTTGGGATTTTTGTTTTTTTCAATTTAAATGCCATAATTATTTTATCCTCCAATTATTATATGATCTGTCCAATCATCTCCATATTGTTCTTTAAGTTTATTGACATAGTTTTCAAACTTCTTTTCCCATTCTTCTCCATGTTTCTTTTCCAATTTTTCTGAGTAAGAATATTCTGATTCAGGTTCACTTGTATAATCATCAACATACTCAGGTTCTGATATATATTTATCTTCTTTTTCTATTTTATATGGTTGTCCTTTTATACCTTTTTTTACTTTAAAAAATCTATCTTTTCTAATATATTCAAAATGAAGTATATCACCAACCTTTTTATTATACCATAGTTCTTTGGTAATTTTAAAATCATTAGTGTATTCAGGATCACTTGAAAGCTCACACCATTCAAGACTATCTCCCTCAGATTTTAATCTTTGAACTAACCAAATTTTAATACTTACTGGAGCACTATTTCCATCTTCATCATCAGCAGATACACGATCTTCATTTGCCCCAATAATAATAAAATCTTCATTTAAATAATATGTTTCTTCTTTTCGTCTTTGTGCTTCTTCTTCGTCAACAGCACAACTAAACAATAGAATAAAAATTGATAATAAATAAATTATTTTTTTCATTTTTTTAACCTCTTTCGTTTATATGATAAGTAACTGATAATACTAAAACATCTATACTTGACCCATGTTCACTAATAGTATTTTTTGTTGTTATAGAAGTTGATTTAATTGTTGGTTTATTTTTTTTAACCCATTCATCAACTTTCATTTGGAGTCCCACATGATTTCCATCTTCAAATAACATTACACCATCCATATTATTTCTTTTTTACGTTAGAAAAATAACCTAAAACCCATATTAATATCATAACTAAAATAATTGAGAATAAATCACTAAAAGTATGTGCTTCATCACATCCAGTAGGATATTCTCCAATCATTCCAATACAACTTTTTATAATCACAATTAAAAATACTACTGAAGCAACATGAATATACTGAGTAATATCATAATGTTTTTTTTGATAGTTATTAAACCATTTTATAATAGAATCTTTCATAGGTTTTATTTTTAGATACGATAAATAAATACTAAGTTATTATTTTTCTTCACGAATGACCAATAAACTTCTCCATTATTTTGGATAGTTCCATCATCTTCAAACCCCAGTTTACGCATTTGTTTGATTATTTTTCGACAATCATCTAAATTAACTGTTACAATTTTAAATTCTAAATAATATTGTCTTAGAATATCAGATGGAATTATTTTAAGATCATTGATATGTTCTAAAATATTATTCTCAATCCCAAGAGATTCACAAACCCTGTCATAAGCATCTGCTTTAGGTCTGATTTGAGTTATATAATCAATTAACTCTTTTTTCTTTAATTTATTTAAATTTTTCATAATTAATATTTTTATGGTGCAATTCCCTCATCATAGTTATAAGTATTTGGACCATCTTCACCATCTTTCATTTCTTTTACCCAATCCAAATAAATATGGCTTGGTTCTCCGGTTCTAATTCTTAATTCTCTATGACCAGATTTCCATCTTGCTTCTTTTAATTCAATGGGTGTACCTTTTAAAATTCGAGATACTTGATCAAGTACCCATGTTTTATGGTGAGCACCATCAATCCAACCATACCATTCAATAAAATGCATTGCCCAGTCTACTTGAGTAAAATCTTTATATGCTGTTTTTTGAACATCAACATCAAATTCACCAATATATCCTTCCATAACAATATTATTTAAAATCGTTTATATTTGCTTGAATATAATCTAAAGCATAATATGATGCTGCAGCCATTTTCCCCTTAGTCATGCGACATAAGGTCTTTGCTTCTTTTACACGTTTTTCAATTGTTAAGTTTTTATTTGATATGATTTGTTGTAATTTAAAATCAAATAAATCTTCATCTCGTTTCAGTTGTCTATTTTTATTGTATTTCCATAAAAAATAACCAACCCAGTTTACGATTAATGTTACAATAATAATAAGTAAAATTTTCATATTTATAATTTTAATTTTTTCTTAAATTCTTTATGGTCAAAAATTAGTAATCTTATTACATTTACTGAAATAACTAACCAATTGATTATTATAATCACTTCAAAAATTAATGGAAATTTCCCTACAGAATTAATATTTCGGATTATTATGCCTGTAAAAAATAAAATTGTAAATATTAATGATGGTAGACCTAAATATATTAGTCTATGTTTCATCACTTGTAAATCTAAAAAACCCCAATAATTAAACATAATTTTTAATTTTAATTGTTATTCCAATCATCTTCCCATTCATCAAGATGCTCAATAGCATATCTTAAATCGTCAAGAGTATTAATTTTTTTATGGTATTCAATAATACCACCATTAGGTAATATTAC
>Ga0126339_10000110_pt1 | contig 31855 bp, 23 predicted proteins | sample OrbTmetagenome_2_FD_92532 | JGI IMG/M metagenome (GOLD analysis project Ga0126339, IMG submission 92532) | Coral microbial communities from Petempiche,Puerto Morelos, Mexico - Orbicella T R C metagenome | ecosystem: Host-associated > Invertebrates > Cnidaria > Coral | place: Petempiche,Puerto...
GATCCCAAAACCGCACGCAACCCATGATCCCAAAACCGCACCCTATATACAAGTTTAGATACCTGATAGAGCGCCAGATACTGCGAAGAAGTGAGTGGATCGTGTGCACCTATAGATTCCACCAGTTCGCGAGCCGCGTCACAAACGACATCCTGAACAAACACAAAGAACACTTTTTAGTGGAAGTAGTTATGACAGCTAGAAAATATAATCCCCTTAACCGACTGCGATATATTTTTCATTTAGCTCTGAGAATTTGATGGTATGCAGGGCTGTCATTAAGTTTTGAGTCACCTGTAGCCTTGCTCACCACACCCATAGCAAACTTGTTACTTTGTGGTTGAATTCTGTCAACAACAGGCAATTTGACCCGCAGCATCAAGGGAAAATCAAGCATACTCGGCCGTAACAAGTGTTACGGGTTACGGACCTTAATGACAGCCCTGGTATGTCAAGACCGTATACTCCTAGCTTATGGTATTCTTTATTCTCGTCACCCAGTTTCTTCGCAATGTAGTAATGCTATCATTTATTACAACACTATTAAGCATTATTTTCTGAGGGCGGTTTTATTTCCTTGTGCTCTCTTTTTGATATAAAAATAACTTTAAATAGCTAATATGGGCTAATTCGAAAACCTTACGGTTCTTTTAGCCTCTAGGCTCTTTTGTTATAATAATTACTCTCTTTCTTTCTTATTAATCAACTTCTAAAGTAAAATGCTTTTCCGAGACAATAAAGATTATTGTAGTTTATTGTTGTTATTATTGTTGTTGATGTAATGACATGGAAAGGCGACAGGTGATCAAGCTTGAGTTTACTGAATTTAACAGGTAAACTAACGAAGAATGACACAACTTAAGGAATTAAGGGTAAAAGAGGCTTCGCTCTCAAGTGAAATAAAAAGGTGCGAATTTCAAACAAAACGTCGTGTTTGTGATTACTGTTCGGAGGAAAGGACAGAGCTTTTAGATTAAATGAGGTCATACAACAGAACATACTGACCTTGAAACCCTGTTTCAGTCCTATCTGGACGCACTGTGTCAAACATTCCACTGCCTGGCTTAGATATCTCTTCGAAGTTGAAAATTCAGCCTGGAAAACAATGGACATGTTAACTCAGTCGAGAAAAAGGCCTATCATACCAAGGTGAGTTACTCAAGTACGTGGCTTAAATTAGCTAGCTTAAACGCTTTTAGTGTGAGCACGATTAGTTTCCATGTAAACTGCTGCGCTTTGTCGGCGGAAAAATAGAACACTTAATTCATAAAAAAGCGAAACATTACAATTGTACTAAAGCTTACATTTAACTGAAGCGCTTGATTAGCGAATTTAAGGAATTCCCTGGATGGGTTAGCGGGAATCTCGGCCTCAGGATCATCAGCAGTGCCCTGGTTTCCTGCACCAAGTTCTACAACGGGCGGGTTGGCAGGCGGGGCCCGTTTGCTCTCTTCCGGTTCTTCGTTCGATACCTGTTGATAGGAAAACAAAAAATTGAAATGAGGTAAGAAGTATGACAAGAAAACGCCCGACAAGGTTCATCTCTTCCTTTGAAACTAAGCCCCCGTCACAATTATTGATTACGTAATGATATATGTACAGAAAACATTTATCCCTTCCCCCGGACATAACCTGAATACCCTACCCTAGCCAAAAAAAAAAAAAACTCTATAAGGAATGTTATAACAAGAGAGATCTAGTTCATCTCACCTCTATTTCCTTCCACTGAGTATCTGAATCAGGTGCGGTATGCGCGGCAAGTACACCCAGACAGCGGCCAAGCACATAAAGGGTCTACATAGCAATAAAAAAGGTTTTCAACAGCCCTTTTCACGGTTACCTTTGCTCATTTGCATTACAATAAAATCTAGCATGTATGCGAGGCAATTTCGGGCTATTTTGTAGTTTTAGCCCGAAATTGCCTCGCATCCACGTTGGATTACATTGTAATGCAAATGAGAAAAATTAACCGTGAAAAGGGCTATTGAGAATCGTGAAACAGAACCCAAAGTAATCATTCTAGCCAATCACAACGGACACAGAAAATCCAATGAACCAATCAAAACTCGAATTACGTGTGGCTGATGCAAAACGCGGGAAAACGTGTGCAAGTGAGTCACGATTGGTTATGGTTTGACTTCTGACTGGGTGAAAAAGTGGCAGAATTTTTTTAGCCAATCGTATAGCGTAGTAATGCAAAACCAATTACTATTCGTCACTCAAGGAAACACCGCTCTAAAAGGCAATTAAAACCTGAGCAGAATACAGTGAGTTCAACCTATGCAGCCCATGACGAAAGTTTTTTCGAGAACGGGAAAGCAGAAACTGCACGACAAAACAACAACCGGTTCAGTGTAGTTTTGTTACGTTCCCTGGTATAAGGTGACCTGCTTTTCACAAGATAAAAAGATCTCGTGGACAGAATTTTCTTAGATTGTAAGCAGTCTCTCTTTTGCTCGAAAATCCGTGGGGAAGGACGCAAAACAAATGAATGTGCAAGCGTGACGGCAAGCGTGACTTACGACCGCTCACTTGTGTTGCGTTTCTCTCTGCGTTCTTCCCCACAGATTTTCGAGCAAAAGAAAGAATGGTCGCAGTCTAGAATTTTCTCGGTTCCTCAGACCACACGCTTCTCAACACAGCTACAAACGCCTCTAATTCGCATTGTATTAGCTTTCGTCAGATATCTTTAATTTACAGGGCATTAATGATGCGGAATTACTTTGACATCGCAATTCAAACACTGGTGGCTGAAACTGTGGTATCTTATAATTTATGCTATAAATGTCTCACCTTGGCTTTGAGGTATCCCACATTACCCGTCAGGCCATGCGCCATGGACAGTTGCATCATTGTGTCCTCGGCAAGAGTTCTTTTAGATAAACGAAAAAATACGTAAAGGAATGAGAATTGCACGAAACACTGGAGAAACCCAGACACGACAAGGGGTATATCTCAATGAAATCATTTATGAATTGTACATTATGAAGTGGGTCAGCGAAAATGTGATTGGCGCATTTGCATTGGCAGATTAAGCAGTTGCAAATAAGCCTGCTATGGGTCTGAAAGACTCAACAGCGAAAAGAGCAGAAAAAACAAACAAACAAACGAACAATAAAAGACACTTTAGTCTATGGACTGTACCTTGTAACTTCTCTCCATTTTCTCTGCTTCTCTGTTGGTGAAGGTTCCACACCAACATAATCATCTATCAACTGGGAAAAGAAATGCCGACTATCATTATCTTCCCTTGACGTGAGCGCTTTTCAGAAAATCTTGAAATATAACGCTGAATTAAATCTCGTAATACAATTGAGGATGAAGACTGAGCTGCTAATTCGAAAGTAACGGACCCCTTCGTTCGGAGTGCCACTGACAGTACCTTCTGGATGCTTCCCTTCTGAGTCTCTAATTCACGCTTTCCTCGATCTTCGTTAGAAAACTGTTTCAACATGTCCACCATCAGATCAGAAATGACAAGCTTGGCGTCTACTGCTTCCCGTTGAACAGGCAAACTCAAGTTACGGAGCTAAAGGAAAATAAGAAATCTCCTCAAGCTGGGCTTAGTATTCGTCTATAAGTACGACATGAAACTGAAGCTAAAAGAAAAAAATCAACTTAGAGTGGAAGAGTAAACGTGCAATTTTTATTTATGTTATCCAGAAAGACTTAAAACAAGAAACGTATCGTGAGGCCCGCAAATCTTAGCGCTTAGCTTCGGCCTTTAATTTGTAGAATAAAGTGGCTATGAGTTTTGCTACTCTCCTTGAATGTGATGCAACTACATCGCATTCTACATCGCAGCTCATGTCCCGGCAGTTTCCTCAACAATTCGCTGGTAGACTGGAGAGGGGCACTACGGAGTAAAGTGTCTTGCTTACCATCTTGCCAAATAAAAGAACCCAGACCTCTCCCAGCGTAAACAGAGTGAGATCTGGGTAGGAGATTATATCTTGCCCGATTCGACGGACTGCGCCTGCGCCTCCAGTTTATCCTAACCAAATACATTTCTAGTCTTAAGGTACTTTTATTTTGTGTAGCCTTAGGAAAGTTACACTCTCCCCAAAAAATCGAGATAATTTGAGTTTTGGAGTCAATAAAAACAAACAACACACCTCTGAGAGAGTAGAAACAGACTGGACATCATGCAGTACAGCATCAGATAAACTCGCAGCTTCTTTCAGGATATCAAACGCCTGTAGAAAGAAAATGTGGTTTAAATATCAGTTTATAAGAAAAACGCGACAAACACTCATGGTGTGCGCTTCCTAAGCATTCATTTGCCTGCGTAGAAACGTTCGCACTAACATTCAAAAGCAATGCAGGTGTATTAAAACTTCTGTGCTTGCATATAGGTAGGTAAGAGGCGGGTGCGTGCGTGTCTTTGTCTGTTGCATGCCTGCGCACGCGAGGTACCTCGAGAAGGTTGTCTTGTCTCTCCTCGGGCGTGATACCGTCTTCAGCAAAGGTTCTCTTGATGGCAGCAAGTTTCAACAAGATCTTGACTGCCTCTCGTCTGTGACCCAACTCACTCAGCTTTGCTGTCGCACGGGACAGGTGCTGTGAACAAGAATAAAATGACCGTCCAAGAATTGCCACCATATCATCAAGCACTTATACATTTCTAGAAACTGACTTGTGAGTGGAATAAAATCTCACTTATGGAAATATTGTAATAACTTTTTTATTGCTCGAGTCGTGATTTACAAAATAGTAATGATTAGTCATTCCAGATACCGACATACAAATTGTCTACTCATAATACATGCCTTGCAGGCGATAATCAGGTCCTTGTGAGCTTGCTCCTGCTTTCTCAAATGAGGATCATTGACCACATGACCCGACAGCAGAGTACCCAACCTGAAAAAACCCAAGTAGAGTTCGAGATTCTTTGCTTGACAGTGGTCAACCCAATAATTTTGCTGAAAGGAAACTGTAAGCGCGGTTAAAGATGACGAGGATTACAGTATACTCGAGCTCAGGTTTGAACTGTATTTAGGCAGGCCTAGTTCACACGACATAACGACATAATCGCTTAAGTTGGTAATGTGAACATAAGGAAAAAATTATTTTTTTTTCGTTATGTCGTTTTGTCTATGCTGTTATGTTGCTACTATGTCATTATGCCAGGATATTCACACTTTAAGCACGAAATAACGTCCTTCTTATGTCGTTATGTCGCTAATGTGAACTAGGCATCAGAGATCCTTAGAGATCCTTGCCGTTTCTTTGAAATACCAAATGACAGAACCCATGAATTGCTTATCCTTACCGGGCTTCCAGGACGGCCTCGATATAATCCGCCATGTTAGCTTTATTGGGGTTCTCCTCTGCCAGGTCCTTGAAAACCCTTTTTGCACGTAACAGAATATTGCGTGCCTACAAAATTAAGAAAATTCTTCAGGCACATCCTTGTTCCTAAATGGGAAATGCGTAAGTAGCAAAACCACCAACGAATATACGTTTGAAAATTGTTTGATTCCTTTTGATGTATGCACTGAGTTCTTAACCTTTTTCAATCACGAGGAACCCACATAATGCAACAATATTGCTTCCCTGTATACAAAGAACGCCACCCTCTAAAAATCTCTCTTAGTGAACTTTATCTGAGAAAATAACCCCCAGAAAGGAGGAGGATTAATCATCGTAAAGCTGAAACAATCACGAACTTACCCTGTCTTTGGCGAGGGGGTCTGGCGTGTTCAGCATGGTAGAATTCTTGTCGATCTTTGCGAAAGACGCTTCACATAACAGCAGGGTGGTTGTTAACCAGAATCTTTGATCTCCATGAAGATTCTAGGAACAAGTCAAGCACGAGTAACTTAATAAAATACGCCACTAAACAGTTAGATCTGATGGATTATTTCTCCATAATAAATCGTTGAAGCACACTATCGCTGTTCTTTCTTACAAACAGCAGGTTTCGTCAAGCTATTATACGTTCAAAGTCCCAGTATAGACCACAGTTAACAATCGTCTTCATTCATCGCAAAACTATTAGAACTGGGAGAACGTAAAACGTTCCACAGCGCTACTTTGCCCATAAGTCAAATCGCCGAAGTCGATGAGATGTTACCAAAATCTATAAATTAACACTGACCAAACCGTTTCTCGAATCATTGTTTAATCATAAAGACTGTAGTTAAAATGGTAGCCTCTCCCTAGCCATGTGAACCTAGTAGTTTCTTTGAACATGTAGGCGAGTCGACTTCCAGACAAAATTACTTGTGCGAAAAGTATCCAGTCACGCCAGAGACATGAACCACAATGGTTGGCCAGATGGTAAAGTACTTGTTATTTTTAAACTACACCATTCTTCAACGGCCTCGTATTTGGATTTCAACCAGACAATTTATGGCTATATTCTGATTATATCCCAATACCTGAGCTTCAAGCAGTAATGACGTAGCTTGTCCCCAGTTTGACTCTGCCAAAGCCATCACAGCTAACTGGAGCAGAATATTGGAAAGAGTTCGTTTGTCATCAAATGCCTGAAAATAAAGAGAAACATGTTAACAGCAACTGGAAAAGGACAAGGAGGCAACAACTGGGAGGGTTCTTACACTGTTGTAGGAAAAGATCGCACTTCTACATTTAAGAAATAAAAAACATGACCTTGTTTCTATCAAATTTTAGTATAAATCTACTAGCGTTCTTTCACGAATGCCGTTCTCTGATTGGCTACGCTACTCACTATCTGTTCTATGATAGACAGTGAGTAGCGTAGAAGTGTACCCATGTTAACAAAATGACGGCCGCCTCTTGGCATTTTCGAAGTGTCTAAGAAGAGGATTTAGATAAAGTCTTCGCTCTCGATTTCTATGCGTGATAGTTGACTCGGCCGGGCTGCGCCCTCGTCAACTCTCACGCGATAGAAATCTCGAGCTCATAATCTAATTATTTATTAGATAGTGAGTAGCGTAGCAGTGCGCACTTGTTAACAAAATGACGGCCGCTTCTTTGCGTTTTCGAGGTGTCTGAGAAGAGGATTTAGATAAAGTTTTGATCCACTAGTAGATTTATACTAAAACAATTAGATTATTCGCTCTCGAGTTCTAAGAATGATAGTTGAGAAATCTCGAGCTCACAATCTAATAATTATTGTTAAATAGAAACACGAGTGGAAGTTTGGGAGAACGAGATATGCTGTGGGAACACGAGCAGACAGGCGAGTGTTTCCACAGCTTTTTCGAGTTCTCCCAAACTTCCACTCGTGTTTCTCTAACTTGACAGAAACAGGGAGAATGTGTTCTGTTGTTTTTTTAGAAAATTCCGCGACGAAAAAAAGAAAACCTTTTTACTTTGATCATCAACTTTGCTCGCGCCATCATTACGTCAACAGCTCGGTCTCTATCGAGTTACTGATACAAACACGATTTTAAACCAATCTGCGCGTATTTTCTTTGGGCTATTTTCTAAATTTTTTCCTAATCGTTTTTACGGAGCCGGCGGATACATATTCACTTAACAACTATGAACTTGATATGCAGCTGAGACAAGTTAGATTTTTCCAGAGGTCAACTTTATCTTACAAGTCTTTTCCAGATGTAAAGATTGCACGCGGCCTAGATACGCGACTGAGACTCAGGATTTAAGTATTATACTCACCCTTGCTGATAGATTTGCTTCACTCAGAAGCTGCCGAGCCGGTAGAAACTGACCCTAGAAAGAGAAATGTTAAACACAAATCAATGAGGTCAATTTCAAAGGAGCTACCTCACGGTTTGCCATCTTGAAAAGTTTAGCCTAAATTTTTCAAGTCCGTCGTTTGTAATCCGTGTCAATCTTCTCCATCCTTATCCATCCTTGCTCCTTTATGCTTTATCATTATCTCTTTGGTGTTTTTCGATCTTAGTAAACTACTCTTTTCAGGTTTCCTTCAATTTAAAGGCAATTTCGTACGTGGCCAAAATAACTCAAAATGATGCTGTGACTAAGAAAGGAAAAGGCTCCACAAATCACGTTGACATACATGGGTGTAACAATTCCAGAAACAGTAGCCAGTTTTCAATATAGTAGATCACATGCACACCAGCTGACTGTACCTGCCGGATAAGTATTTCAGCCTGCTCAGTCCATAACTCCCGGTAACACACATCACTTATCACCCATTTGTGTTCGTTCCAGGATTCCTCTTGCACGATGTCCCCAGCACCAGGCGCCTGGGGCCTAAGTACCAGGTTCGAGGTCCTGGTATCGAACACGACACTCTTGCTGTTCTTAGTTTTTTCTTCCTCGGTTTTCACTTGGCGCTGTTTCTCTTTCCACATCTCGATTTCCTCGCGTGATCTAATTGGCAATGAACACAAATACAAAGGAGACAAACGGTTATAAAATATTACGAAATCACCGTCCTCCACGGAATTTGTCCATAATCATGTTTTTAAAAGTTTGTAGTAAATTATAATTTCATTTAATCGAAACAACTCGCGGAAAACACTCCAATCAATCAAAGCGAAGACCCTCTCTCAGCCAACGACTGGCTAAAAGAAATGTTTTTTTTTTTTTTTTCATTCTCGTGTTTTTCCCATTCTTCTTCACATGATATGTTACAATAACTACAATATTACAATTGAAAACTAATCTAAAAAAAACAACAACCATAATCAAACCATATAGTTAATATCAGTTTCCTTACTTGGCTTGCTCTTGCTCTGTCAGTAACATGTGGCCAGCGCACTTCTCATGATGGGCCACCCCAGAGGGTAAGTTCAGCTCCTGACATAACTCCATTGCTCTATACCGGAGAAATAATGGAAAAGGAACATTACAGAACCGACCTGGACCACCAATAACAACAAACTACACTTCTGTTACGTGAATATTCCATCAAAGCGATAATGGAAATAATCGAATTTATAACAAAGTTCTAAATCGTGATTGGTTTTCCGGGCGCCTATTTGTCACTTAATCGGTGCGCGATAACGTGGGTGTCCAATTACAACTTTTTGTGATTGGATACCTAAGCCATTCGCGCGTCCATTACTTGCGCTTTAATAGCTTCCTTCTTAATGTGCCCTACAATTTACCTGTTTCTACAACTAATGGAAAGTACCACTGACTTTTCGCTCGAAAGAAAATCTTAAAAGACATTTTTTAATATCTTTTAATCTCTTGTTATTGATCCAATCAATTAGTAATTGGTTTCCGTGTGGTACAATTCTAAGAGCAATCGTGTTTGTAATTTCAAATCGGCCTCGCGCTACGCGCTCGCCTAGTTTAGAAATTACTCCTCGATTACTCCCTGAATTGAACTCCACTCGGTCCAATTACTATTACTAATTAGCATGTAGTGGAGTTAGAAAAGACAAACGAAGGGTGCTTAGGTAAGAGAGTTGTACGTGCCTGAGATGCACAAGCTTCTTCAGTTGACTGTTGTCCAATATCAAGTCTGCTATGAGCTGCTGCATGGCGACAACAGGAAGAGCCAGCTGATGATATCCCAGGTCACGCAGGTCACGAAACAAGGCTTGGATGTAGTACAAGCTCAGCATCTAATGAACACAAAAATATCTGTTGTGAGATACACTGTTAAGAACAACAAATGGCAGACACACAAAAATGAAAAGGGGAAGAAACGTCGACTTCTTTCAGCTGATCCGTGAGCTACATCGTGCAACTGTAGTGTTTCGTGTTTTAGTTTATTTTCCTATTGAACATCATAGCTAATTATTATATGGTTAGTTCCGCGAGCGGGCAAGATGACCTGAGTCCTGCGCTGTGATTGGCTACCCGAACAGGCAAGATGGGGCTATCGGGATTACCCGCTGTGTCCCGCAAGAAAAGTGTTCTTTTTCCGTATAATAAATCCTCTTTTGACCCAGCTTGTTTGGTCAAGATGGCTGGATATTGGCCTCGCTCTTTTTTTTCATGGACCTCGACTCCGTCTCGGTCCATGAACACGTCTACTCAATAACCTACATTTCTGTCACCAGTATACTGACCGGCTTCTGGAAGGTCGCTTTGTTTATCATTGTTCCGGTGATGTCACACTTGAAGTACTCCTGAAGCTGAGAGTGAAATAAGGAAATATGTGACGAACAACAAACATTTCACATTCTGTAAATACGATTATTGATACAGATGAAGTTCATAAAGGCAGGCGCTAGAGGGATGCAACTTTCTGAGAATTTTTTGATTAGTAAAATGACAATCCAAGCAATTTAAATGTTGCAATTTTACCTTCTCTGAAAGTTCAAAAGTGGCCCATCCTTCCATTGTGCTTGGAAATAACGTCTTCCCACTTGATTTTTCCACTTTTGTTTGAGACTAAAAGTAAAAACAGTGAGCGTCAACATTCGTGTCTTTCATACGTTTGTGTAGAGCTTCGTTTGCGGCTCAAGATTCATAATTCCTTCTTATTGTTCGTGGATTTACACTTCGAAAGAAGAAGTTCATTTTAACAGTGGTAATACTAACCTCCTTAGCTTCCTTGCCTTTCTCTTTGCCTTTCTTCGATGGGGCCCTCTCCCCAGGCTTCCCTCCTTCCTTTTGTATGCGTTCAGCAGAGGAGATTGATACCTACATGAGAAACACCCACATGACCCAATCACTGTAAACAGTAAGATTGCAGATAATCATGCATATTGATTCGCACACAAATTTGAGAGAGGGAGTGTGGGAGAAGCAAGAGTTTCAACAAAACGTAATGAAAACTCTTGCCCCACAAAATATGCACCACTTTCTTGAACTCAAATGTCTCATCTTTGAGACATTAAGCCACGCTTCCTTAGCGTTTAGAAATTTACTTTTCACTTTTTCGAGACTAAAGATGACAAAGTTTTCTGGACTAAAAAAAAAAAGATCATTTCCCTTGCACATTTACGTTTCATTCATAAACGGAAGATTCTACTAGCCAAGTGCATTTCTCACCTGCCATATCCTATAAAGGAAAGCATACGCCAACAGCACATAGTCCGTGGAGTGTGGAGACGAGTGACCAGCCACCTGAGCCAGCATCACATGAACACGCATCAGAGTCTCCAGCTGTCGGATGTCGGTGATGTCCTCTAGGTTAACGTTGACATCTGAAGGACGTAGGCCTATTACCGAGCGGTGTTCCTCTGGCACAAACTTAGATGCATCTACCTCGCTCTCGCTTTCACTTCTTGCGTCATTGTTGTCACCTGGAATGTTCACAGCAAAATGCGTACAGTAAGAACCCGCGTATAAGAACCTGTTAGGCTAGAATTTTCATTTTAAACCCCTTTTTCATAGGAACCTATTTAGCCTAAAATTTTCAATCGGTTCTTATTTAACAAAAATGAAGGCACAGATCAAAATTCAGAAAAAAATTTAGTCTAGGTTTCAGTCAGTAAGATTCAAAGAATGAACTAAAATGAAAACCATATCATGTCTTTGTCAATACTGGATTACACAATGCAATTGTATTAGTAGTTATCTGTGCTGATCGCTAGTGCCCCTATCAAATTAAGGAACTATTTTTAAAAGAACCTAAGTAGCCTAAAATCCCACTTTATACCATTTCTATAAGAACCTATTTAGGCCAAGTTGGACGAATCTAGGTTCTTATATGTGGGTTTCTACTGTATTAGAAATTACAGAGAACATTCTACAGTTTGCCATAAACTCTCATTTAAGAGCGCGCTACGTTATTAACCCTCCTAGTTGTAATCTCAATGGCAGAAAATCTCGCCCAGTTGTAGAACAAGAGAGGAAGCTTGGAATTCAACAAACTTCGTAACTTGGTCATGCTTACGTATTCTGATCTTTTGCTAAACAAAACTGTAGGAAAGATAAAATTGTAAAGAAACTAGTGTTCTCGAGGACTCAGTTAGAGGGCGATAGAGTAAAAAAACTCTCGGATAAAACAGCAGAAACGTGACCGGCGTAATTTAATTGAGAAACTCTTTTTCACTCAGTTCGAGATACGGAACAATTTAAGACAGTTAACATTTTATATGGAGTGAGTTTACGCTGTAACTCTACCTTGTTTGCCATCTTTGTGTGGGTCCTTGTTGAGCAGAATGTCAGATGCCCAGAGAAACTGGAAAACAAAATTGAATATTTGTCAAAGAAGGTAACCAACATATCAGCAAATACAAAGAAACAGTGGCTTGTAAAGAGAGGCTACCTGATCCAACGCGTCAGCCACTGGATACTCATTAACAAACAGCCATTCTCCAAACTCCATGAGGTAGTCTACCTTTTGCCAGTCGCTCTCTGGATTCTATAACAAGGGAAAAACACAACGCAATTATTACCTGACACTGGAACCTCATAAACATATGGAAGGGGAAGAATTCAAGGCCTTAAGAGACCCGTCTTTTAACAGATTATTTTGAATAGAGATGGTATAATCGTAGCGTGCCATGGTTATAATATAGTGAAAACCTGCGTGTAAGAACCTACTGGTTTAAGAACCTGCTGGGAGAAATTTGCCATTTAATACCCAAAAATATAAGAACCTGTTTAGCCAAGCAACAACAAGCAGGTTCTTGTATGTGGGTTACAGATAAATTGTGACAAACATTTTAACCAAGGAGTGTGGCTTTGAGATTGCCAATTTATATTACAAGAAAATACCGCATCGACAATATAGAGACAACACCAAATATATGCATTATGTAATCAATTGTGTTAGGCTTATCATAATAGAGTTGTGAATAAATACCATATATTGAAGGACCACACCCAGGTTTATTTATTTTTGTGGTCATCAACAATTATATCCACTTCATCCAAATTTTAAAAAGAACCTATTTTGTCAGGCATTAAAAAATAAAGGTTCTTACACGCGGGTTTTTTACTGTATTGGCTTAACATAAACATACCTCAAGAGCTTCAATTGCATTCTGATAAGCAGCTAACTGATCCTCTGCAGCTTTGGAATTGAGTGCCACATGACGCCACATGGCGGCGATAACATCCTCTTTCTCATTCTGAAAGCAACAGCAACATCACGATCATTACTAAAGTGGGCAATTTCCAAAAACAAATTCCTGCACAGCAAAAACTGTTGAAAAAACAATCTTACAATCTTACCATTTGTTAGTTTAAGGATTAAGAACATTGATTTAAAGTAAACTACCAAAGAAATTAAGACAAACAGTTTTTACCTTGAACTTGCCCATATCAAATACAACATTTCGTCCAAGCTTGGCTTTAGTTATGACACGATGTTTGAATATCAGCCTAAAGAAGATTAGAGAAATGTTAATTTCTCAATAACCTGACATTGAGATTGATAGCCAGCACAGTTCCGAAAATTCTGATTCGCCACCAAAAACCTTTTTAATCTGTTTCCTTCTCTAATCCAATCTGAAACATAGCATGTTTGAGCGGGGAATGGTATCGTTTCATCATCGACCATAAAGTACGACATGAGTCACGTAGTCTAGTTAGTTTGAAATCAAGGCTGACGTGTCGCAAGTACATTTTCCCCTAACAGAGTTTTTCAAAAACTTTTAGGGTGAAAAGTACTTGCGACAGTATTTTGACCGAACTGTTTTATATTCACAAAGGCGTCCAGCAACGTTTTGCCTACAAACTTACAATCTGTGATATGTCCTCGGCATGTCCTTGACAGCCTGGTCCATAGCACGTAATCCTTGCTCCCATTCACCCTGAAAAGTAAACAATTCCGTGTTTACTTCTTTACTTATGGTAAAAAGTGTAACCCCTCATCACCATCATCATCTATAAAATGCAATTAGCTGTATCCCACTCAAACGTTGTATGCGCCTTAAGGCAGTTAAGGCTCAAAAGCCGAATAAAATACAAAGTATAAAATAATTTATGTTCTTTAGGCAAAGCAGCCTAATTCTTGTAGCAATATATACAAAGTAGACATCTTTAAAACACCTTCTAAAATATTGTAGTGCTCACATACTACTCAAATTACAAGTAAGGAGCAACTGCGTTAAGAAGTATCGTACGTTCATTGCATTTGTTAAGGTAATAACTTGCCTTATCAGCGTAAGCCTGAAATAACACTCCATACATGGCGGCACGTAGCATCAGATCCTCGTCATACGCACTAGGTAATGGTGGAGGTTTGTCTTCTTGTTCAGCCCCTGGCTTTCCTGTTTTACCTTTGTCATCGCCCACCTTACTATCTTTTGAGTCCTGCTTCTCGGTCTTGCCTCCTTTACCTCCAGTTTTGTCTCCTGTAAAACAGAGGAGCCAGATAACCTATCAGCGTGGGTACTTTGATCCAGGTTATTGCAACATGATTTTGCTGTTCGTCCTGAAGGAGATGCTTACGCCATAGCAGGTTTCATCTCCTCAAGCAATTTGTCAGTTTACTCTAACAATTTACTGGTAGTCAATTATACTCCAAGGTGGAGAAAAGCAACGTGAGAGTAAAGTGTCTTACTCAAGGAAATACCAATGGTCCCAGCAGGACTGCAACTCCAGAGTCTAACGATCTACTCATTTGACCACAAACCCTCTCAAATCTTGAAAAGCAAAATAAGGTTTACATGAATTATTTTTTACTGATTTGGAGACAAACAAGCTGGAGCCAAAGATGCATCGGAGCGGTTTTCAGTTGAGTGTCGAAAGTAATCAGGCAATTACTTTGGTTTTGGTGTCGGTTTTACTACGGTTTGAGGTTGGCTGAGTAGTGTAATTGGTAAGTAATTGGTTTGGTTTTGTTTTACGACACTCAACTGAAAACCACTCTAATTCGTGTTATTAGTTCAGAATTGAATTCATGAACTGTCTTGAACAAGGCCCTCAAGAACGAACTTGCACTTAGACTCTGCGGTTAATGCCCGGTTACGAAAATAAAGTTGATTAACTTGATGGAGTTCATGTTACCTTTCCACCTCGAGCAGAACGTTTGGCCTTAGGAATAGGTGGTCATTCATCACCGGTTCAAAATAGTGCATTTTAAGTTGTTTGCTACTGTAAGCAAAGTCTTAAAAGTTATCTTGGACTCGAAATACCTGGTTTGCTTTTCTCCTTCTCTTTTTCTTTGTCTTTCTTCTTGTCCCCTGCTTTGTCTTTGGCTTTCTTATCTTTATCACTCTTGCTACTTACAGGTTTCTTAGATACTTTCTTCTCTGGAGATGATTCTGTATCCTCGTCGTCATCCTAAAGGGATGACCAAAATGACATATTTAACTGATGCCTAAATTATTAAAGAGAGCCGGCCACAAGAGATTCATACTACATGTTATAGGAGCAGGAGCAGGGGCAGGGACAGCCTCCCTGTTCATCATAGCAAGAATGAGCAGTCAATAAAAGAAGGCAACACTATGACAAAAGGATTCATCTTGACCAACCAACACCCAACAGACCATATTCGTATTGTCGGTGTTGGACTGGAACTAGCTTGCAACCGAGGCTAATGTGGGTAGTCTTTTCAAATGTAAATGACGCTCATCTCTTTTTAAAGATATTCCCCCGCATAAGCCTCTATTGCAAGCTAGTTCCAGTTCAATTCCTGGAATACGAATATGGCCTATTGATAACGTGTCTTACCTCATCTTCCTTGTCTACTTCATTATCCGCTACTGCAGCAATACACTCCAACACAGCTTCCATTGGTTCCCTGAGCAACTCTCGCTCAATTGGCTCTACAATAAATGGCTTGATAGCATTCCAGTAATGACGAGCAGCTGCGATCACCAAGTCATAATTCCCTGCTTTCTGTCCGAATCTTAAAACGTGATAAAGAGACATTTTGCATCAGAAGGACAACAAACTCGTTCAGTGTTTAGTACTGTGAGTCTAGACAAGGGCATTCAGGGATTGCGGCGGTGCGGTCACGGTATCAACAACTGAACAGAACATGGAATGCTAGTTAGCTCCACTATAGAAGGTTCATACACCTTTAGAAAGACAGTATGGAAACCTAACGGAAAAAAACAAAGTTTCTTTTGTATGGAGGTGTCCGTATTATTGAGGAAGAGATTAATATATGAATTTTGGTTTCGCTGGGACTAAGTGAGGTTTTAGTGGATAAAAATCTGGTGCCAGAATAATTTTAAGTATTTTACAGTCATTTTTACATTTTCTTAAAGGTAAATACATCAATAATAGCCGGAAATAACACCGAAAACAATTTCCCATGGGAACGAGAGAAAATGAATTTCAAAGTTCAGAGAACTTGTGCAAACACAGGCAAAATTTCATCGTCAGTTTCATTTCACCAGTACTTTCAAGTGTTTCATATGAAGTTCAACATTCGTTTTTGACGTTTGGTGTTGCTAGAAATGATTTTTTTTTTTTTTGAGAAGATATTTAAAACAGTGGTGGATTCCGTCTTAACACGTGAAGGGGATCAGGTGTAAACACATTTACATTTTACATCTATTTGCCAAATAACAGGTGGTTCATATGTGAAATTTTCACAGAGTCGTCACAGTTGAAAAAATTCAGAGTACCAGCTATTTATTTTTGTCTAACCAACCACTGTTGAGCTACTGACATTAATAGTACCCTAATAAACCAATCAAAATGTTTCTAGCGTGGCAAGTAACTGGATGCCACACCATACACTTCTCCTTGACTAAAGTATCTGTTTTTATCAAAATAATGAAGCGTTTACTGGATAAAAACGCAGTACAGAAAGCACTTACACGATAGGACAACCGGTTCATGTTACCTGCAAGCATTGACAAAACAGACAAGTGCATCTCTCCTGATCTCATTCTTGCCCTGCATGTTCTTCATCAGACTTTGGCCCATAACAACACTAGCGTAATAAAGCATCTCTTGTTCTACCACAAGTTTGTGCTTGAAAATGCTAAAATTCAATTGAACAATCGTGAACATTTATTACAAAGAAAAACACGCTTTTAGTACTGTTAAATCGATTCAGCTTACCTGTCCGGCTTCTTAGGTTGTCGTTTAGCCAGGCACTTATCACTCTGAGCAAAGACTACAGCCCTCTGACCACAGTGCAGTACTAGTGAATGATTCTCGGCGTTAAAAGCCAGCACGGACAGTCTGCTCCACATCTGTAACTCCACCAAGTTGTCACTCCATTGGCATCCATCTACCAACTTCACAGTCTGTAAAACGGCCACAAACACAAAGGTTATTCAATTATGTTTCAGTGTGTATGTCACCGCATTGCAACTAAGTAAATGTAATAGAACCCATCTTTGCCTAAGCTTTAGCTCGTTGTCTTCAAAATACCAGTCACTATAGAGGGGAGAGGTCTGACAAAAGAGATAAATGGCACTACAGTGTTACCTTTCATAGCCTTTTTAATTGCTTACTGACGAAGCTGTCAATGCTCCATTTGTTGTTGTCATAGAAAAAGGGTCAATCCTCTCCTTTTCTCCTCGACGTAGTATTCTAGATTTGAACTCTCATGTTGCTGCAAACCCTGGGAATCCCGTGATATTCAAAGAGACTCACCTCGGGAAGTGTGGGACATGTTCCAGTAAACTCCGGTAAGCCATTGTTCTGCAGTGATAGCATTTCAACAGCACACAAAGCACGGCACATGGGACCTTGACTATGGAGATTCTGAAACATAAATTCAACAGAACATTTAAAATAAAACTTGGATTGACTGATTAGATACAAAATTGACACTGTTCATCGTAGACAATAACGACAGCTGACCTCGTCATCATGACCAAGATTCTTTGGCATCTGCTGATTCAACAGCTGTTTACAGAACACCCATGAGGTGATTAGAGGGTGGCGAGTGCTTATTGGCACTAGATTCTTTGGCTCTTGACCATTTGTTGTGTTTAGTGCATATTCTATCACCTGCAATAATAAAAGATTATTTAAAGCCAAACTTGGTATTAAGATTATTAGATACTGGACCTCAACGTAGTATTCTAGAATTGTTTTTCTCCTCTATTGATTGTGTCACTGATTCCTTGTCACTCTCTCATTTTGCTTCAAACACTGGGAATCCCTCGATATTCGAAGAGACTCGAAATTGGCTGTAAACATCATTCTCAGAAGCGCCTCGCATGGGTTCAATTGTCTCTTTTGCGCCTTCCCTTTTGGGAAATGATCTCTTTTCTTTCTTTTTGTTTTTGTTTTTTGTTTTTTACTACTTTAGATACATTTGTACATACACATTCCCAATAAAGTTTATTAAAATCTTCTGAGGTGGAGATAATAAGCCATTTCAGAGTTCCCTTTTGCCTCTGTGTAAAAATGAGTCTTTGTGCAAAACCATTCTTATGGTGTTATCTCTACAGGTTCATTTCTATGCAAATCAAAACTATTTTTGTACAAGGACTCATGTTGAAACCGAGGCACAAGGTAAATTGTCCATGCACCGATAGCAAAAACACGTCTATTACACAGAGGCCTTATGGAGCTTTAAATGATACTTTCACATGAGAACCACTCTTACATCCAAAGCTTGCTTCAAATCTGGTGTAGCTTCAGGATCTACAGTAACTGTCTGTAGCGAGCCTTTTGATGGAACTCCCTTTGCTCCTTTCCCACTCTGCCGTCCCTTTGCTTTCTCAGTCTTTTCACCCCTGTCCTTGCTGGGTGTGGCTGGTGCAGTAGGAGGGGGAAGAGCTGGAATCCATGGCTTCATGTATCCTTGGGCAATGGCATTACACATCTGGCACAATAGAACTGTTTCACTGTTTTGAAAGAAAGATAAACACAAATTCTGTTGAATTATGAGATACCAAGATTTGGCATGGACTCATCATAACTCCACACTGACAGAAGTATCCATTTACAACACCGATGCAAAACGTGTACTTGATCCCAAAGTTTCCAAATAGAAACAGTTTTAAGGCTTAGAACACCATGTGGACTGGTTACCAATTTTTCTACTGCCACCAAAGACTTTTGCAATTAGTTTTTTCAACATCCTTAATCTTAGTATTCACTCAAGGACAATTGCAGCTAGTAAATTCAGCTCTAGGTTAACGAGCTTACCAAATGAGGGAGTTAGTTAATGCAAACTGTGCAATTATGAGGTAACAAAATATATCACGAGCCATCATCAACACCTAGCAGTCACAAGTAGCTTACCCTTCATGACCTGTAAGCTTCATAGCCTCTAACACAGGAGAGAAAATGGGAATAACTGCCTTGTGTCGTCCTTGTGACAGCATGTGGGTGGTATAGTTCCACAAATACACAGCAGCATTGCACACAAGCCATGGCTCTTTCAGTTCCACTCCAAATTCAGCTGCACGCTGGAAGCTGTGAATAACTTCATTTGACAGTGATGAGATCCAGTCACTAGCAAAACAGAAAGAAAAATTATGTCACCAATCTTGATACAAGTTTACAACAACCTGTATGGTAACAGAACTAAATACGACAGCCTACAAGATATCTCTTACCAATAAGAGACCCACTCTGGCATATCGTCAAAATTGACAGGCTGATCACCATATCTTTTGGGGCGCAATTTGATGGTATCCTCAGGTGGGACAGGTCTGTCTCCCAGCTGTACCCCTTCTGTCCTTAATAACTGGACCAAAGCCTGTTAAATGAAAACCATGGCCATAACCAACAATGAAGAATCACAGTATAATCACCATTCAAAGAATCTGTTTAGAAACGTACTTCGAGAGTACAGTAATAACTGAAATTTGAAGTAAATGACTGTTGACTAAATCACGTTTTGACACACGAAGTGCGAACACAACATGTCTGACACAACATAAATCTGCTGCACAGATGATCATCAAGGGCATTAAAAGCCAAAATGCAAAATGCAAATTTTTTTTTTTAATGCTTCATAAAAAAAAAACCTGCACTGATTACCAGCATAATTTCATCATGAAATTTCTAAAAAACACAAAACAAGTGTGAGGTTTCTTTGGTTGACTACGATGTACTTTCTTTGAAAAAAACCTGGCAGAAGCCAATTTATTGATTGTTGTAAAAGCTTGTTATACCTCAGCAAATATGAAGCGAACTTCAGCCAGTATCCTTAACAAATCCTTTTCCACAGTAAATGGTGTCATCCCTTCAGGATACAACAGTTTCATCCCTGTTACATCCAGCTTGCTGCCTGATTCAGCAGGAACTGGTGACTTGATCCCTGTTGGCTCATCTTTTTCTGCATTACCATCACCATTTTTTTCTGACGTGCTACTAGGATTTTTCTTTGACCACCGATTATCATCATAAAGAAGGCAGAACCTGGCAGCAACTCGTGCCACATCCCAGACCTGTTGTTTACGAGCAGTTTTGGCCAGATCTGCCCAAATGCGAACTCTAAAGGAACATAAGGAACTGTTACTTCTTAGAAACCTAAACTGCTAAATTAGTCATTCTTTTAGCCTAAACCAATCTTGTTTCATCAAGTCAATTCTGCTGACTTGTAATTTACCTTTTTCTAGCCCTTTGTTTGACAGCACTTGACTGAGACACAGAACTGCAGTAACATTTTTTTTTCATAATGGACAAGAAGAGTATATCATTCATGAAAATTACTACCGAAGAATCCCTAACTGATTTCAACAAATGCATCATAATCACAAAATTTAATGACAGTGAAGCTACAACAACCCTAACAACGCTTACACTAACCTTTCCTGGTCATTTTCATCTCCCAGCCTCTTCAAATGACCAGCTGCCTTGCTGACTCCTTTCTCAAACTGCTTTGCCCTGCCAGCCAGTCTTCCTAACGCAGTAGGTGGACCTTTACCAGTGGATGGATCCTTGGTATTACTTTCGCCGTCAAGAACAAGCATAAAGGCATCAGGTGACAGAGCCTCGCCTGCCTTCACTAATGAAGCTCGCTTCATACGAACTGTACTGGAGTCATCACTGGCTCTTGCCTGAAATATATAAAATATTTTATTCACTTAACACTGATAATTATTATTCTTCTATTTTCTTACCAACATAATACAGTTACAAAACCAGGGAAGCCAACACAAATCAGGTAGCGAAGCGCAGAGCACATTCTTAGAAGTCTCAAGCTACCTGAAAGAATGTTTTTATCTAAAGATAACAGCAGAAATTCTCACATGCTCACTGGCTAACTTTCATTGTCAATAAGCAGACAGACACATTAATTTATATTATCTATGAACAAGTGAGAGCAGACAATTTGACAGCTTGTTATTGTAAAAAACGAATTGATGTCAGTTTTTCATGCATCTGTCCAGTTATTGATCATGAATTTTGTCATAACATTGTCAAAGTAGTTGTGAATCTACTCGGCTATCCACAAATCACCGAGAGGATCCACAACTACTTTGACAATGTTATGATGAAATTCATTGTCAATAACAGGACAGACACACAAAAAACCGACATCAATTTGTTAAATAAACTTCAAATTTCTTGCAACACTTTCCTGGACATCCACAATTTTGGATTTAAAACAGAGGCAAGGGGCAAGGCAGCCAAACAGTACCCAACTTCAGCAATTGTAAAATCTTGCCAAATAACACATAAGAGTAAGTCCTACTGATACCTTAGTCTGAATCTCACTCTGACCAGTTATTTAATAAGTTACCTGTTCAATAATCATGGCAGCCAAATCCTCTGGTCTTTCTGGAGTCTTATACAGTGTTGCCCTCAGTTGAAGCCTAGTAAGGGCTGTCTGCAGTCTGTCACCATACTGTCCTGAATCATCCATCTCAAGTGCCTTTCTAAGATGTGTGACAGCATACTCCAGCTGATCCTCAGCCTCTTCACACTTGGCTAATTCTGCATGCATTTGGCAACGTAGCAAAACTAACAGGCTATGAAAGAAAAAGAAGTGAGTTTAAGGACTGTGACTTCCCTTACTGCAGTGCTTATAAAAAAAAAAATAATAACCCTAGCTTTCATAGCTTGAAACAACTGGGTTATTGCTACCTTCCTCAATGGGATATGGTCCATCCATCACAAGAAGCCCCCCACATTTTGGTTAGGTTTGGGACTTTGCAACAATTTGCCGCTGCATTTTACCCACTATAAATCTAGGTGGAAGGACTTAGGAGGTACCATGTGAGTGTCTTCAATGTCTTGACCAAGAATAAATCACAACTACATATATCTTACCTGGTACTTGAACTCAGACTACTCAATCTGGAGTACAATTTACACTACACATTAGGCTACAGACTGAACCTCCCACATCAAAATTGGAAAATTTTGCCTGCTAAGCTCTATGCAGTTTTGAACAATGACAGCAATAGCTTTTGTATCCAGCAATAGAAAAGTGTAGGTATCTCCAGACAATGCTTAATCAACTGGATTTACCTGTCAATGTCCTCCAAGGCTTGTGCAGCAAGAGTCAGTGGTTTACGTACATGGTGTCTTAAGTTTGACTGCAGCAGAGGTAGAGCAAGATTCCACATTGTCACACATCCTGCCTGCAAACCAAAAATTTCTTATTTACAGTGGAAATGGGTAAGCTTATAAGGTCACATCATCTGGCTGCTTGGTGGTCATACTAAAAAGGTTTTTTGGTCATCTGGAAACACTTGCTCGATAATCAATTATTCTAACAAATGTTGGTATAAATCTGCTGGCATTCAATCACCAATGTCACTCTCTCATTGGCTACTATACTTGCTCTCCCATCTGTGAGTAGCCTAGCAGTGTCCAGTTTTTAACAAAACAGTGGCCACTTCTTTGCTTATTTCAAGTGTCTGCCAAGAGGATTTAGATAAAGCTTTGAGTGACTAGCAGTTTTATACTAAAAAAATTAGATTATTTGCTCTCAATATCTGTGTGTGAGAATTGATGAAGGCTGCCCAATAGAAATCTTGAGCTCATAATCTAACAAATTTTGTTAAATATTAAGGACAGGTAGATTGTAGATTACTTTGAAGAAAAGAGAGCAAACCTGGATAACATTTGGATTTCCCATTCTAACAGCTGTCATTATGTACTGCTCAAGTTTTCTAATTGCTTGGATGCGTCTCTGAAGAACAAAAACACATTGAGATATAAAATTATGCTTGGCATTGATCACTACCATTAAATGAATTTTTTAACCTGCTGGTACATGTACTTGACTCAATACTTTGACCACAAGATGATGACAATAAAACTTTTCACTGGCAAATAATACTGAAAAATACACGTAGTAAGTACATCAGGTGCTTACCTCTACAACAGACTTGCTGTAATTTTCTTTCTTTTCTCCAAGGGACTGGACCATCAACTCACACTTCATGAACTCAATTTCCAACAATGTCTCAGAATTCTGTTACACAATTGTAAGAAGTGCATGGAGAAAAAGGGTGCAATTAATGGCTTTTTTTCTAAAACCAATAATAATGTAGTGCTCTAGTTACAAAAACTACACAGATCACAAAATGTGGTCAGAAACTAGGTAGTAAAAACACAGATTCAAATATTCTGTGATCTTATCATTTTTGGTACAGAAATAGACGTCTTTTATTGTTTGTGATCCTTTATAATACATTTTTTTCTGCAATAGTTATTAACCACTAGTCTTTTGTATTCATTTTAAGGCCCTTTGCTGATCTTAGTATTCAAGGCATCTGCTACAATGACCCCTGGAAATCACTTTCCATATAATAAAGTTACCTTAACTCCTCCCTTGACATTTTCAAGACAGTCAGCAGCCAAATCGTGTTTACTCTGCTCCAAGCAAAGTCTGGCCAACTCAATGAGCAGTGGTATCCTGCAGTATAAACAGTGAAACAAATTAAAATGAGCAGATAACAACTTTCCCCAAGTTTGGGCCTGTTAATGAATAGTAAATATAATTTCTTATTTATAGAAATTAAACTCATTTACACCAGTATCTTCAATTTCTGCAGAGGGATCCTCAGAAAAATTGGGTGGGGTGTGGGCCCAGGGTGCTCCCAGAAAAACCTCGTGCAGGTGTGCGGCCCACTTCCCAAAACCCTTACTCTATTTATGACCAAAATCTTTGATTTTCCCTACGCTATTTACGACCAAACCAAAAATTGGGGTTGCAGCTGACATAATTTTTGAAGGGCTTTTGTCTATGGTCTTATCAATAACTATGAAAAAGTAACTTCTTCAAAAAAATATACCCAATTCAAGACTAGAGTACAAAAACCATACCATATTTAAGACCAAAATGGCTAAATCAATACCCTATTTATGACCAAAACGGCTCAAAAACTATACCCTTTGGGGCCACACATACCTACATAGTCCTTAAAAGGGAGTACCCCCTGGGGGTGTGGGGCCTGTTTCCCAAAACCATTATCCTATTTAAGACCAAAATCTGTGATTTTCCCTACCCTATTTATGACCTGACCAAAACTTTGATACCCACATTTAATGGCCACTTTCCTCCATCCCAAAAGTGACCATTATGGAGAGGTTTGACTGTATCAACTGAATTCTGATTATACTATGCACATGTCATACATGATACATTTTGTACTTCAATGATTGTGTCTACCATCAAAGTCAGTTTGATTTCTTTGGAATCAATTTTTTTATAATTGATTGTTTTTAACAATCTCATGTTTTATCCTGTATTGATTTCACCTGTCATTGCTACCAACAACATAAGGAGAGCTGGCCTTGCTGGTGCTGGTGCTGGTGCTGGTAGACATGGCTGTGCTGGCACGGTCTGTGGCATCCACACCTTTTACTATTGATTTGTAGATTTTATTCAGCTCCTGTTCTATGTCAACTTTTTCATCTGCTTCAATCAAGCTGTTGACAGAAAACACTTTTAATAAGTACTTGTTGTGATACCAAAAGTTTGAACTTAAGTTCACCAAAACTTCCTCTTTAGTCACATTGTTTTGAATTTACCCCAACAAAAATGACAACACGAAAGCAGAAAGATCATTGTGAATGAATGAAAATAGTTGATTTAAGACTATTAGCCTACATTTTAAAACCTCTCTACATGACCTGTAAGTGACATAATCACATAGGCAGTAGTTCAAAACTTACAAAATTCTTAATCTACATGTCATAGTGTCTAGTTTCCCTGAAAAGAACCACTACAACTCACGTTCTTAGTCTCTGAATCTTGTAGAACATGTACAGCTCATTTGAAGCTCTGGCCTCTTTTGACGCTTTGGACAGATCAATCAGTCGATGACGAACCTGCCAGTGGAAATGGAATTTAAACCAAAAACAACAAGTCACCTACTTTCAATGCCCTTACTCATAGAGCTCTATGAACTTGTGGACTGAGCTGATTTCTGAAAATTGAACTTCATAATCATCATCAATGTTAACTTCTCACTAATCAACTTTGTTTAGTCACCATGGCTAACTGTTGGCAATAATGGGCAAGATTCTAAGTGTACAAGTATAAGAGCACAGTATGACTGTGTGGTTTATGTTATCTGTTAATTTTATGTGCAAACTAATGATCTAGTATTTGAGGAGAGGCTGTCAGTACTGGCAGAAGCATATCTTCTGGTACTGGTTAAATTGCCATTAGTGTGAGATGGTCCTTGAACATTCAGATTGGTGTATCAAAGGCCATTTCTAGAGCCCTCTCTCTGTAGGAACGATCTGAGTTATAGTCAGACATGGATATGCGATCCATCTGCACTTAATTTAAAGCCCAATGTACACTGTATTGCAAACATTTGAGAGAAAGAATCAATTGAAACCAACTGACCTCTCAGGCACAGTATGGTACAGCATATGCACTGAAATTTTCTAAATGAACAGAACTTTTGACGTAAAAGAGCTTCAGACCTCACCTGCAGTCCAAGGACAGTTGTATATAATGAGGGAACATTACTCTTGGTGAAAGCCAAGGTGGCAATACTGATTTGTGTGGCATCTTCTTTGCGCCCTGCATCTACATGACACTCAATAAGTGCACTATTAAGAAAATACGGACACATTTTTGTTATTTGCACCATGCACACAAAAAAACACTTCACACAATGAAGACTACTTACACTACTTACAATACAACATGACTACATGTACTTGCTCCTTACAATGCAAATTCTCACATAACTTGCTAATACTGACAGTTACTTAAAGTATAAGACGTTTTAAAACATGTTCATAACAAACAGCAACAACATCAGGCACTAGCAAACACACTCACAAGACTACTACATACAACACTCCTGGAGCTGTGTGTATTTACTTCTTATAAACATTATACAGATCTCTGCTGCAAATGATTTCATGCATGTAACTCTATTGAACAGTTAGGTCATACAACAAACAATTACAAGAAACAACTGTTAGTAATAAGTGTTATAAATTACCAAATAAGGAAGAGAGGGAGAGAGGGAGAGAAAAAGTTGGGAGGGAAGAAGGAAGAAGGAAAACAAATAAAAGAAAATGTCTCACATCATTAGTTGTGCTCTCCAGCCATAATCTTTGTCATCAATATCATCCAGAGCTTTTACCACCTGATGCAAGCTTTTAGCCAAATACTGACGATAATTGGGCTTCAGGAATGGACGACAAAACTGCCAGTAGAGCACTGAAGCATTGTATACCAGGAAGTAGTATCTGAAAAATAATTAAACATATTCAAACAGGTAACAGTTGGCCTCCCTGGTTCTCAACACAGCCATTTAGCCATGATTACCTCTTAAACTCACTTGTAAGCACTTTGTACCAATCTCAACATTTTGTAGTGCTCTTGTTTTTTTTGTAAAATTAAGTTTAGATGCACCATACATGAATTGTATCACGTTGTTCAGATTAATTATAGCTTAATAATAGGGCTTAAAAAGTTTTCAACTTATTGAACTGGTCAGTTTTTTACATGTGGTTATAGAGCATACATGAAACTTTTTAAACCTCCCACATACTCCTATACTATTAACTGTGAGTGGTACCAACTTTGTTTTTTCATTTTTCATTTCTTTTTTTCATTTTATTTCTTTATTCCATTCTAAAATTACAAAGATAAATATAAAGTAGACGAGTAAGAGGAGAAATGGAAAAGGGCAAAAATATGGCAAGCTAATTAGATGCCCTTGTTTAATTGACAAAAATAATTAGGGTAAAAAAGTTAACTTAACATACCGTACCTGGTATGAATTAATTAATACTGAGCAAAATAATACTGGAAGAGTGCTTTTTGTTTTTTAAGATCTTAGTTGCAATCTTGTAATAATAAATGAGTCCATTCCTTACCTAGGATTCTTTTTAGCAAAATTAATTGCCTTCAACAAATATTCCGCTGCTTTATCAAGCTGTTCCTGTAGGAAAAAGAATGGTCATGGTCAAATCTCAGAAACTTCAGGTTTTGGTTATTGTGGAAATCTTCGCTACAACATTTTGTAGTGTACACTACTCTTGTCATGTACAGTAACTGCATACAACAGTCATCATTGAACACTGTCTGAGGCTCCAACTGTCATTGCCTTTGAAAGCATGTTTCCCAATCCTATGAAATTTGTCATTTTGCACATGTATCTAGCTACAACTGATCATTACCAAACTACCATGGCCACTTCATTTTAACCCAAGCAAATGGTTAGCCAGTTGGCCTAGCCTAATGGTAATACTGCCAACAATTAACTCTTCTGGTCTGAATTAATGGAAATCCACTGTAGTTACAATCACTATCATTCTAACTTAAAATCATGACTTACTGGATTCTTGGAGGAAGTTGGAGCATTAAGTTGAGCTTGACACAAGTAAGCCCGACATAAAAACTGGTTGGAAGGAGGAGTCTTCAGGAAAAACATCTTGATACATTCATCCATGACATCTAATTGACCATGCTGTAAAGTAATACAGTAGTATGTTGTATTTTCAGAAACAATCCAATTTGTATGTGTATATTCATGAAGCATTTAGGATCATGTGTACTAAAGGCCTCCACGGTCGAGTATCAATCAATATCTTCAATCAACCCCCTTGATCAGCCCTCGATCAATACTTGATCAATACTCAATCAACACAATGGTTGATACTTGATCAATACTTGATTGACATCTCAGTCGACAGCCAGTCGGAAGTCAACTAATTTTTGCACACATGCCATTGAGTGTTGATCGATACATTGAGTCGGTCAACACTCAGCTGACCATCGACCGACTGTCGATCAAGTGTCAATCAAGATGTTGATTAAGTGTTGACCAAGTGTCAGCCAAGTATCAACTGAGATGTCGATCAAGTGTCCATTGAGATGTCAATCAAGTGTTGATTGAGGGTTGATTGATGGTATCAATCGACACTCAACCGTGGATCATGTCTTTATAACACATAATCCAGCATTTAAGTATTTAAAGCATCACAGGGGAAATGAAGGGTTACGGTACTCAAATGGTCAGCAGACCTCTGCCTATGATTCATCAAGCAGATACACCACCAAAGATAAAGCCACTGCATGCATGAAGAATGAAATGCACACAGTGAGATGGCACTGCCCTGGTGAAACACATTACAGGATCTTCGATGATCTTATAAGTTCTTAACCACCTACCAAACTAGATCTTTCAAGGCTCCTCAAAATATCTTTGAAAGATACAGTGGAACCCCATTAATACGACCACCTTCGGGCCATGGAAAATTGGTTGCATTAACAGGGTGGCCGTATTAAAGGGGTTCTTTAAATAAGAAAATGACTGACTGAGCTTTTTTGGGGGCCAGAATAAAGTGGCCGTAATAACGAGGTGGTAGTATTAACAGGGTGGTCATAAGGCGGGGTTCCACTGTACATGTATAGCAAAACTCCTTAAATAAATGATCTTGCAAAGATCTTTGTGAGGATCCTCCAAAGATCCTGTCAAGATCCATGGACAAAATCTTTGACAATCCTGATTGATCTTGGTCAAGATCTTTGAAGATCCTGGCAAGAATTTTTAGGACCCTTATCAGAGATCCTCAAGATTTGTGACTACATGTACGATCTTCGAGAATATTGACTAAGATGCCCAATGAGAATCTCATTAATATCTTTAATTAATTTCAAATTTAATTTTCAGGTTTCACAATTCTTCCTATCTTACTCACTTGAAATACACGTACAGCATAAAATTATGTAGTTTTCAAAGACCTTCGCCCATTGACACAGAATTTTGAAATCCTTGGCGGGTCTTTTGCATGCATAGGGTGTCCATAGAATACACCTTTTCACAGAATTGTACTAGTAAAAGTACATTCATACATGTGTACAGTACACGTGTGTACCATCTGATTCAACATCTTGAATTGCTCAAATTTTGTGATACATCAGGAATGGGACACACCAAATGAAACACTGGTGAATTAATACCTTAGTAATATTTTTTAAAAGATTAATTAAGCTTAATCAATGCATATATTACAGTACACAGTGAACGATTATCATACAAATTAAAGACTTCTATATGGGAGTTTCGGTAAAACACAACGCATATCGCTTAGACAGGAGTCAAATAAAAAACAGCAAAAGACATACCTTTAACGCTGCCTCGGCGCACAAAACAAAAAGGTCCGACGAAACTGCGTCAAGTTTGTCGTCAGAAGATTGCCTTTCCTTCTTCAACTTTTTGTAAGCCTCAGACAACGAAGGCAGGTCATTATCTTGAGCCGCTGCATGAACAAGCTTCCGTATATTGCTGTCCATCTTTGTGTTAGAGTTTTTCTTTATATGTACAACTATATGACGCTATCCTTTCGAATTTTCTGAAATGTCAACTAAACACGTCCACCATCTTGGATTTTCTTATCACAGTCACTATGGTAACGAAAAGCGCGGGACTTTTGATTTTCATCACGTGATGTATAGTGGACGAGGAAGCTTGGAACCAAACGAGTGCCAGGAAATTTTTCTAACATCAATTTATGGAGATAGGGGTTTGTGTAGGAGTGGAGTTGAAAGGGTCTCGACTCTACGAAACACCTGCAGCATTCAGAATCTGAAACTTCAAGGCTTTATTTTGAATAGTGAGAAACCAGACATGATTGTGCAGAATTATTCCCAAGGGTGGGAATCTCATGCTTGCGATGTGGATCGAAGAAGTTGGGATGTGCATCAATGGCGATCTTCCTTCCCACATCAAGGTAAGAGGCTTTTAAAACTTACTTCACCGCAGTTATAGCCGTCAGGGTATAGATTTTGTCCTATTACAACTTCTGTTAAGATGTTGACCTCTTGGCTCTTTCAGCTTTGTGCAATCGATTTTCCTTTTCCGGGGTGTTGACTTTTGATCGAGCTTCATTCATTTACGATCGATCTTGAAGGGCGGTGAACGTTTCCATTTTGCTTCAGGCCATCTAAATTAGATATGTTACTCATTGCCATTTTGAAGACATTGCCTCATTGTGTTGGGTATGAATTACGAAAGTCGCCAACTTTATCAGCAGTGTATGCCAGCCGGTGAAAATCGGTGTTACTGAAGTATTAAAATTTGCATTGGGATGGATCAGGTGGTTGTTTAGGTAGGTTAAGTCTGTGTTCAAGCCAGATCGTGTATCTTATGGGGAGCCTGGATTGACATGTCAACCGATGTATCGGTTGATATGTCGGTCATTACTCGATCAACACTCAACCGATACATCCGTCGGCTATCAACCAAGAGTCGATCAACAGCCCAAAGATAAACTGGTGGAATGTCCACCAATGTCTGCTGATATATTGACTTTGATATCATCGGTAGCTTATTGGTCAACTACCGGTCAACTATCAGTCAACTATCGGTCAATTATCAGTCAACCACCGGTGGTGTATCGGTCAACTGTCTGTCTGGTCTGTCAATATGTCGGTTGTTATATCAACCGAGGAGTGATTGTGACACTGATTGCTAGTCGGTCGAGCATCAGTTGAATATCAGTCGAGTTTCGATGGGATAATGACCGACATATTGACCAATATATCAGTCGATATGTTGTCAAGGCTTCACATAAGATACTGCATGATCCTTCAAGCCTAGTGGCCTATCAGGTGGGCACTGATGTCTAGTTTCTGTAACATGAATTGGCCAGAAGTATTTTTACTCTCCCCTTGGATGGGATGGCAGTTTTTCACAGTGTTCCTCCCCAGCCGTAAATTCACTAGTACCCCTTTGTTCACCTGAATGGAGAGAGGCACTGCGAGAGTAAAGTGTCTTGCCCAATAACACAACACAATGACCCTAGCCAGGGTGGATCATGTGTACTAAAGGCATCTGTGGTCAAGTGGCGATCAATACCCTTGATTGATACCCTCAATCGATACTTGATCGACACTTCATTGAAACCTTTGTGTACAGTCGATCGACGCCTTATTGACTTCTCGGTAGATAATTGGTGAAGAGTTGACTAATTTAAGACCGACACATGTGAATCGGTCATCACTGACCATCAACCAATTGTTGATCAGGTGTCAATTGAGTGTCAATCAAGATGTCAACCAAGTGTCGACCAAGTATCTATCGGAATGTCAATCGAGATGTTGATCATGGGTTGATTGATGGTACATGAATCTATTGACGCTTGACAACAAATGCCTTTAGCTGACATGGTCTGCCAGAACTCAAGCCCAGATCACTCAATCTGGACTCTAACTCTCTAACAACTAGGCCACTACTTGAGCTTACATAAAATTGTATGACAAAGAGGAACATAAGAATAATTCTTAATAATTGTTAGTAAATTGCAAGATGATCTCAGTTGCAGCCAATAGCCAGCTCCTCTTGCATCTAACAACCTTCATTTTTTAAATGACAGACCTTTTCCCTGCATAGTTTGAATAAACTCTTTGCTAGTGTCAGGTTAAAAAATTGTAGGACTGTTTTGCAACCACCAGTATCTCCAAGTAAATTGTGATTACAGTGATTTGTCTGTACAGTATACAGGGTTTTCCCTACAATTTTTCCTTTGGGAGTCCCTTGGACCCCTTCAACCTGAGGTTGAGGGTCCAGAAGAAAAAAGTGGGGGTCCCACGGTTAGAGTTTTAAATTCCAGGAGAACAATCTAATCTTTTGGCCTTCCCCTTTTCGTGAAGTTTCTTCCCGAGGCAATAACAGACTGGTACATGTATGTAGTGGTTTGGGAAATACAGTACTGTACTGTATTCCCTAATTTCTTTTCAATGGAGACGTCACATGTTTCATCAAGCATC
>Ga0126339_10000111_pt1 | contig 31629 bp, 11 predicted proteins | sample OrbTmetagenome_2_FD_92532 | JGI IMG/M metagenome (GOLD analysis project Ga0126339, IMG submission 92532) | Coral microbial communities from Petempiche,Puerto Morelos, Mexico - Orbicella T R C metagenome | ecosystem: Host-associated > Invertebrates > Cnidaria > Coral | place: Petempiche,Puerto...
ATTTCGCTGCCTTACACAATTGCCACACTCTCATCTCTGCTTCATCATTTCTGGGCAATTTGCTCCCCACTTTTCCTCCTAATGGTCTCTGTTGCCGTTTTGGGTGTTTGACCCAAGTCATTGCCTGTGTTGCTCGTGCAGGTAGCAGTGCCACAACAAGTTGCAGCCGCTGAGCCTGAGGTTGAAGACGATGAACTCTCAAACACGATGTTTACCGTTCCTTTCTGAAAGATGGCACTCGCTGAATCCTCCGGATGAACAAGGAGCATGATTCACTCTCTCTAAGCATTTCGATCTGATCATTAGTTCGCAATACAGAAGGCGCTTTTTTAGGGTTATCTGGTTCAATGTGGCCTACATAAAACATTTCCAGTGTATGGCCCGCAAACCCCCTCTTCGCAGCAGAATCCTCAACTCCACACTTTTCCATAATCATCTTTTGTAATTCTCTCGGGCTGCAAATTAAAGTTTAACGAAAGTTTACAATTTTCCGTGTGTATTGCAGCATTTTTTGCGTTAATATACTTGATTTCGATGATCGTAATCCGCGAATTGGACGCAATTTTTATCTTTCCCGCCACGTGCAAACTTGCACATATCATTCCATCATCAACAAACCGCTGACCAGGAAAACTGACAGAACTTAACAATAGAACCGTGTGGAGCCTGGTTGCTAGAACGCGGAAACGAAAACTGTAATGATTTTATGTGTCTACTGAGGTCGAATGATGTAGAATGTTAATTCTCTATTCAAAAGAATAGACTCCATTAAGCAGTGGTGTCAAAAAATAGGGTCAGAGAGCGCTAAAAATAAAAATCCCTTTCCCATTTTCGAAATTGTTCATCCCACTCCCAGTGGTTAAATCCCAGTCCCAGCATGCAGTAAATCCCGTTTTCCCAGCCCATTTTATCCCTTCACGCCCCTCTTCTATAGATGAAAACCCCCCAAACATGACGAAATAGGCCAAATGGACAACAGAAACCAGGCGAGGTGAGTATATTTTCTTAATTTCATTCAAAATATTTAATCTATTCCTCGAATCGTGAGTTTGGGACGTCTGTGGATTAAGCAGTAAATAGCTCTGAGAAGAAATGAGATGGTATCGTTATTTTGCTTTCATCGTAAATGGTCAAGTTGAAGGCTTTGCCACTTGTACACTACGATGAAAGATCGTGGTGCTGGCGTAGTTGAGTGTTGGCGAGTGCGCTTGAATCCGCAAAGTGTTCCCACAAGATGTCCTACATTTCTTGTTTCTTGTTCACACTCAGTCAATGTCAGGGGTGCTGTGATATAGTCGTGCTGTGTCCGTCAAGCATTTAAGATGGATCGCAGTCCCAGACGATAAATCGTTTACCAAAAATATCTATTTTAGAGCTTAATTAGACATGCATTCCAAACTGGTCGGCAAGCCTCGTTAGCACAGAAAATATTCTACAACAAGGCGGCCGAAGATATTATCAAGGTGGTAACAAGTAAGTTTTGATCAAATAACAGTGATGCAAACAGTGACGTGAGACCTATTTGCAACAATATGAATAAAGTTATTGGTTTCTAAAAAAAACTGCATGCTTTATTTACGAGCAAATGAAACTGCTCGCTATTTCATATCGACCTGAAGTTTATTAAGGCCGAGATAAGATAATTAAGGCTTAAGCCACTTTGTTTTGTGACCTACCATGGTAAAAAACATCCTACGGTTCTGCTGTAGGATGTTTATTATTTTTTTATCATTAAAAGTCACAAAACAGTGAAGCTTAATTATCTCATCTTATTTCACCGTTATAAACATCAATTCAATAAATAGCTTAATGTTTCATTTGCCAGGGAATAAAGACTATAAAGCATGCAGTTTCTTTAGAAACAAATGACTTCGTTCATATTGTTGCAAATAGTTCTCAGGACTGTTTTTGGCATCACCATAACAAAACCTTAACGGTCCCTTTTTATTGCTTCTTAGAACTAATTATCAGTTGATTACCAGTTTGATTATAGTAACTGTCACCTTGCTGTAGCCATGTGTTTCGTGTCTTTCGTGCTCACCAGACTTGAATGCCCGGGGGGGGGGGATACTTCCTTATATGGGCTTTATAAGTAAGTGCGGCCCCAAAGGGTATAGTTTTTCAGCCGTTTTGGTCATAAATAGGGTATAGATTTTAGCTGATTTTGGTCATAAATAGGGTATGGTTTTTGCACTCTAGCCTTCACATGGGTAAGTTTTTAAGAAGAAGCCACTTTTTCATCATTATCGAAAAGAAAAACAACAAAAGCCCTTCACAAATTATGTTTATGGTAACTTAACATTGGTTTGAACTAGGGAACCAATCATAACGCAGGTCTGAACGGGGTTTTGATTTAAGGGTCAGGTCATAAATAGGGTTTCGAATTTTTGGTCAGATCATAAATAGGGTAGGGAATATCGCAGATTTTGGTCGTAAATAGGGTAAGGGTTTTGGGTAGTGGGCCGCACACCCCCCACTCAATTTTTCTGGAAGTATCCCCCCCCCCCCGGGCTTGAATGCTAACCAGTTTGAAATGTCTAATGGTAACACACTAAAAGTAGATTTCATTGGCAGACAATTTATCCTTAAGAATTAATATTTCCGAAATCTCCAACAACAGCTAAACAGAAACAGCACGAACATATCGCAACAGCACTGACATTGCATGTGAACAAGAAACTAGAAATGTGGGGCATCTTGTGGGAACAACTTCCTTTAAGCATACACGCAAATAAGCAATCACGATCTCTGCCCACGATCTTTCACCATGATGTTCAAAAACACACGCCTTAAACTTAAACGTTAAAAAAAGAAACGAAAAACAAAAAACCTAAATAACCGTTGCATTTCATTCCTTCGTAAAAGTAATTAACAGTTGATTACCATTTTGATATTAGCATCTGCCGCCTTGCTGTAGCACATGTTCCGTGCTAACCAGGCTTGCCGACTTGTTTGGAATGTCTAATTACAATCTAAAATAGATGATGTTTGGTAAACGATTTATCCTCAGGAATTTGAATTCAGCTTAATATTTCGAACTTTCTCCAACAAACGTTCGACGGAATCAGCATGACCATGCATTTCACAGCACAGAAACAGCACGAAGCAAGATGACAACTGGTGGGAACAATTTCCGGGTTCAGTTTATTGAGGTTTTCTTTGCACTCCTTAGAAGCGGAAATATAACATGCAGTGGTCATCGTCACCCCGCCTGCCCCCTCCCCCCCCCCCCCCCGGGGGTGACGGGGTGTGCCTGTCCAGCCTCAAAAGGTTCACAGCGGCACCTTTTACGGTGTTGACCCGCTAAAAGTATGACAGGAGATGATTTGTTGATTTAGAATTGGTCACTCTTAAGGATGAAAAACATTTCAAGCCACGCCTACAAAACAGATTCTTGGCATCTCTCAAGGGTTCTTTTCAAAATTTCCAACGAACAACCCCGTCCTATTTATATGGGTGTTCCCCCGGATCGGTATCACCTGGGAAATCTGTGACATTTGTTATTAAGTGAGACATTCTTCGCCGATAAAGTACTTGGCAACTTTTAAAAGATGGCTATGATTATATCGGAAGGAAAAATTTAATTAGACGGAGCATTACTTCGAGATAACTCAAGGTTACACGCAAACGCACACACAATATCCGGCCATGATTTTTTCACCATATGGTGTTCAAGAACGCACGCTCTGATAACAAGACACGAAAGTGTGGCCATTTAATTGACTGCCAAAAAAACTGAATGCTGTGGTTGAGAGTGCATTCTTGAGTAAATGGAATATTGTCTGCTCTAGAATGTTTCTAATATAATTTTCTAATTACATCCATGATGCATACAAATGTATTAAAGAACCATTAAAAAGATATCACCAAATTCTTGGAGATTCATGAAAGAACAGAGGGACTTTCAGCGAAATCTCGCTAAATTTCTGGAGCGTTTGTCCAGCACACGATTATCAAGATGCAACTAAAAAATCTCTATGGATTAAAAAGGCAGAATCTTATGATGAAATTCTATCACAGCAGCACTTTAACTGTAGGCTTAGCAGCATTTTCGTTGGTATCATATTGTGATGAGACCGTTGTGAAAACCTTCTTAGCATGGCTGATAAAGCACATTCTAATTTAAAAGCAATTTGCCTCTAAGTATTGTTTCAAGTGCTTGCCCATATTTCTCGAAGCCAACATATCAATCCATTTGACACTTAGGTAAAGTTATTTATTCCCCTTTATTTTACTTTTACAAAGTCAACAAAGTAAGATGAGGCATGCTTTAAACTCATTCCGAAAGAAGTCTGCCTTAAGCTGAGTTGAAGAGCGACGTTTCCATGTTTCACAAGTTTTATCTGTAAAGGTATTCGATTATTACTTCCTCTAACAAGGCTATCAGTGGTTTCAGCTGGAAAGTTTAACCACTGTAGGAACATTGAGCACACACGTTATAAATTAGTATCACAGACAATCCTGAAATCTGAACGGTGATCCCTGAATATGTTATACAGACTTGTGCCGCCCATATTGACGGAGTTAAAGTTTTCACCTGATTGTCTTTTTGGTCAAAAATATGGTCTGCTTTCCAGGGGGGAGAAGATTCAATATTCAAGAAAAGCACCACAGATAAAAGGATTGGTAAGTACGCTCTTCAGAAAATTAAATTTTCTCTTGTACAGACTGTGTCCCGGGGGGTACTCCCAGAAAAATTGGGCGGGGGTGTGCTGCCCGCTTCTCAAAACCCTTACCCTATTTATGACCAAAATCTGCGATATTCCCTACTCTGTTTATGACCTGACCATAAATTCGAAACCCTATTTATGACCTGGCCCTTAAATCAAAACCCTATTTCAGACCTGCGTTGCAATTAGTTCCCTAGTTCAGACCATTGTTAAATTACCGTAAACATAATTTGTGAAGAGTTTTTGTTGATTTTCTTTTCAATAATGACGAAAAATAGCTTCTTATTAAATCAAACACCCATATCAAGGCTGGAGTGCAAAACCCATACCCTATTTATGACCAAAACGGCTGAAAAACCATACCCTCTGGGGCCGCACATACCTATACAGCTCATATAGGGGAGTACCCCCCTTCCGGTTCTAATTTACCAATTACTGGCACGACGCATAGTCAAGGGCAAAACACGATTATCAGGATTCTACTAAATCTCTAGGCATTTAAAAAGCAGAACCTTTACATGAAATCCTGTTACAGTTATGCAGCATTTTCTGACTGCCGGCTTAACAACATTTTCGTGTTGGTATTATCTTGTGAAAAAGGCCTTTCTAATTTAAAAGTAATTTGCTTTTAAGTGTTGTTTACTTTCCGATTTCTCAAAGAAAATATTTTAATCTAATAAAAATAACGGCTTCTGTTATTATCTACAAACAATCTTATGCAGTTGATAATTTAGTTATGGACTTAAAAAAGCACTTTTAGTCCAACTCTAAGAAATGAACTTCACTGTGGCTTATAACTGTATGAAACTTGATGGTCGAATAACTGTAAAACAGATGGAAATCATCCAGAAATACAATTGCTTGTATTCAACGCAAAAACCAAAATGAAAGCAATTAAAACGCGACGAAAAGCGAAATTTCCGAGATGTTTCCCCTAAGCTTTTGACTTCCCGTGCGCTGCTGCTCAGAAACATTGGAATAACATTACCTATTTCCTTCTCTAGTAGGTTCTATTCATCGAAAATCTCTTATTGGCTTTTAAAAAAGACAAAGAAACAAGATAAGGCAGTTGCTTTTAATTTAATGCTCCGGAATGGAGGTCGTTATTAATTGACACTGGTTTGGCATTTTCCGATCTCATAAAAATTATCTGTAAAGATGTATTCAATTACTTTCTCTAACAAGGCTATCAGTGATTTCAGATGGACGGTTAAAAAAACACCGTGGGAACATATGTTGTAAACTAGCATCGCAGAATTGCTTACAAGAAATCATCAAGCGGCGCTCCCTAGAGTATGTTACATAAACTTGTGCCGCCTACACTGATGGTGTTCGAGACTTTTTTGTCGGGAACAGAGATGTCGAGTTTGCCTTTTTGTTCAGACATAGGGTGTACTTTAGAGTAACAAAGGAGATGAAGAAAAAATTAACAATTTAAGCTGTTAGTGAGTACATTCTTTAGCAATTCAAATATAGACTTGCACAGAATGTTTCTAATTTTCCAATCATGAGCACGCAAAGCGCATATGTATTCAAGGGCGAAAACAATATAATCAAGAAATAGCTACAGTCCCCAGGATTAAAAAGTGTGAACCTTTAAGTAAAAACCTATTACATTTTTGCAGCGCTCATGATCAAAACTACCGGCTTAGCTACATTTTCTTTGGTATTATCTTCGTTTAATAAATCTTGTAATGAGACAGTGGCGACATCCTTTTTAGCATTTGTATCTTTATACTGATAAATCCCTTCTTAATTTAAAAGCAATTTGCTTTTAAGTATTATTTACTTTGCAATTTCTCACAGCAAACATTTTGATCTAATAGCATAACGGTTTTTGTTATTATCTACCAACCGAATCATACGCTTCGTCAGTAGATCAATGTAGTTGTGGAGCTGACAAGCTGACAATCACTCGGCTTAATGCAAGTCTAAGAAAAGATTTGCCAAGTAGCTTATTCTGAAACGGGATGATCAAACAACTGTACAACAGATGTGAAGCACCTGGTAATAATTACTCTTATTGCGGCAAGGTAAAAATAATTCAAATCCTGCCCGTGTGGCAAAATGAATGTTAAAAGAGTTCGACACACGACGTTAAACGGCGAAAAACATGTTGCGTCTTCCATGGTATTCTCCGCGGAAAATCGGTGACACACTGGTATGACTGGAATTACTTAATACTATTTCCTTTATTGGCTTTATCGTCTTTTTCCAAACCCAGAAAATAAGACGAGGAGGTTAATTGAATCATTCTGATAATCGGTTATTGTACTGCGGCATTTTCCTGTTTCATTAGTTTCATTCCGTGGAGATATTCAAGGATTTTCTCTAACAAGGCTGTCCGCAGATTCAGCTTGGCGGTTTAACCACTGTGTTAAACATTTATAGTACGCAAAAATGTCCCGAAAGCCGGAGACCAATCTAGGAGTGGTTCGAGCTTTATTTGACACCTAAAAGATACCAATGACTGTCAAATGATAGCTGTAGGGATATGACTGCTTTCTTTTCTATTTTATTTAGACCAAAAAAACAGCGTGCAATCCTTTAAGAAGCCTTGACAGCTGAAAGGTTTGGAGTTTCGTCACCTTAAAAGGTTGGACCAAAGTTCATGATTTCCATCCAGCCCTTAGCGAGGCGACGAGTATCCCCGTCCCTTTCATATGGAGTCCCCTCTGGGGGTGCTCCTCTGCATAAACTATTTAGTTCTCTACGGGTGCACCAACAAGTCATGTATACGACGAACGAACGAACGAAAGAACGCACGGACGCGTGCGAAAACGAGTAAACGCCCGTGGGAAGGAATGCCCAGTAAACAGACGCACGCACGAGCGCGGACGAACGAGTGAATGATACTTTTTTTGCCAACGCAAATTATTGGAAACACATGAGCTCTCTGAAAGAGATACGACTGAGTATCAGTTTAGTAATACCAGAAAAACGTCCGAATAATTTGAAAAAAGTTATCTTTTAACAAGCCTCTTACAATGCAGTGGAGTTCTTCTTGTTTAATTGGCTAAGCTGGGATAAAATTTTATCCATTGATTTACTTCTAATAGCCTCGTTATTTACCTTTGTTTCAAAACCTGTCCTGATTCAAAACTACGTTTGACTTGGTTAACACTGAAAGTGTCATTATACAAAAAGCTAAGTTCTTACGTTTATTTTACTGTCGAACTTAGTTTGCATTTTGTCAATCGGCCTTGCCTGTGATCCAAGGTCGTCCAAAACCCAGTTGTTGCATTAGTTCAAGTGTTTCTTCTCCCAGTTCTTAGTTTCGTCTCTCATTTGTCTGAGTGGTCTTGATTAAGCTACCTTGCCCTTGGCCTTGGCTTATGCAGAACCCCCTCAGGGGGGGGGGATGAATCCTGTATGAAATGGACGGGGGGTGCTCGTCGTACCTTTAAGGGGTTAAAAAAAGGGTTTGGTACCTCTTAGGGGATTTAACCTCAAAAGGTCCACAGCGAGAGCTTTTCCGATACTTTTTAGGGTATTGAGCCGAAAAAAAAATATGACAGGAGATTATGTGTTATGTAAGAATTGGTACCTCTTAGGGGAGAAAAAAATTTCAAGCCACGCCCACAAAACAGGATCTTAGTACCTCTTAGGAGTTCTTTTCCGTAAAATTTCTGACGAGCACCCCATCCCGGGGGGGAGGCTCCCCCCTGGATGCAGACCTCCGAGAAACCTGGAGTTATGATTTCATTATCTGTTTTTTTGCGTGTACCTTTCTTGTGATATTGTTCACTTGACGAGTAGTTATTTGCCTTTATACCATGCCGTACAAAATTGAGCCAATTAGAATTCAGGAAAGCCGTTTACCCGTTATTTACTTGCTGGTATTACACCCAACCTTCTCATCATGCGCCGCGCGTAAGTCGCATTGATTATGTTGGCCACTACAGTATGGTATAAAAGAGTTATACAACGCTCTGTCGCGGTATACCATGGAACATCCCACTTGTCACTTGTACGTATTTTCTTGGTATACACACTCGCCTAATAAAAGGCTCGAGTCTATAACAAGAAAATACGTACAAGTGTCTGATGGGATATTCTATAGTATACCACTCGAAAACGTCGCATAACTAGTATTTATTATACGGCTGTGTCGCACAAGGACTGGGAACTACCGATCGAATTCACGAATTTGATTGGCTGAAATCGATAATGAACGCGGTCTAGATTTTCCCATCTAGACCGGCATCTAGACCGATTATATTTTGCGGTGAAAAAGTTGCAAACTAAAAATACAAAAATATTGACTATTTCCCTCTAAAGATATTAGAGGAAGTGTCAAAAGAGTGATGACAAAAAAAGTAAAGATTACGAGCAAACTTTGGTATATTTGAGTTCAGCTCATCGCCGTTCGCAAGCAAAATGTCAGCTAGTGCAAACCAGTTTCAATAAAAGAATTTTTTCTTTTGTTTGGCTTATAATAAACATCTTATTAATCGAGCTTAGTCGGTCTGTATCGGAGAATCTTGACCTCGGTCGTGAGTACAGACCCCACTGGGTTCGTTCTGTACTCACGACCTCGGTCAAGATTCTCCCATGCTTAGATAGTAAGAACTTAAGCATTATACATGTTGGTATGCTTTGGCTTTTAGTTTCCGTTTGTTAGTGGTTCCCAGGGCTAAACTTTTACATGTAAAACATGCAATCAGAAGAAGTAGGTTTTCTCTACTAAGCGACGTCCTATCAAAAAATACCTAGCATTCTCGCCATGGTGCCTCAAAGTATGGCTGCTGCCGTCTGTGTTCAATTTACAATACTTGTTTGCTTCTTTCAAGTGTGTAATCGATTTACGTGTAATCGATTTAAGAAATATGTATTTATTTTTCAGTATTTCAGTCCACCCACAGAGGCGAAACGTATTCTCACATTAGGCCATCTAAATCTCTTGCTACGTGCAGCTCATTAAAGTCTACTCTCAAATAGTACTAAGAATATCGACTTAAATGTGCTACGTGCTTTCAATTCGGCAATCGATAGCTTTTTGATATCCAATGTCAAAAGTACTTTACCGACTTTCAAATGTAAATCCAGTTGTGGTATTGTGTCACCGACCTTTTAAATTACTCTATTAAACTACTATCTAATTTTAGAGCCACTGTTAATTACAACTAACCAGCTCAAAGGAAGAAAATAGATTTTGTTTGCAATCAGAAAAATCTTTCTTTTGTTCTTGGTGAAATAACAGTGAGGTACTCCCAATGTCGAAAAGTCGCGACCAACTTTACAAAGTCGCGACAAAACAGTCGATCTGTGGCACAGACAATTGTACCACGTGATGATATGTTGACACGATATATCTATAGTCAGGCCGCAAGATTTGATGGGAAATATATGAAGTCACGTTTTCACATTCTTCTATGTTCTCCTCTTCTCAGTTTCAGCAGGTTTGACTTGGTATATGAACTGAGCAGGCAAACGTTTGGGAAATTGAAAGGCGAGTAGGCAGCAACGACTGCCATTCCTTTTTATAATTTTGAGAGGTAAAATCTTTTTCTAGTTTTGAGGTACTGATTCTTGACGCGTCACCATGACTCTTATAAACCGGGCGGGAGGTCTGTACGGGATAAAACTGACCGAGTTAGTGATGACTGATTGCTTGAACACACTGTGGGTGCGAGATCGAAGCTGCTCGATGAGCACATATCCGGCAATTTCTTTAAGTAAACAAGAAGGTTGTTTTCGATTAACTTAAGATCGTTTTCTGTTCAGTTGAAAGCAGCTGTTCGCTCGTTAATCCATGTTTACCATTAGATACGACGTCGAGTTGCACTTCCCCCGGGGGTATTCCCCTACTTGGGCTATATAGGTATGTGCGGGCTTCAAAGAGTATGGCCTTTTAGCCGTTTTGTTCAGACATTTGCTTATTTTGGTCTTAAATAGGGTATGGGCTTTGCACTTTAGCCTTGAATTGGGTACGTTTTTTTTAGAAGAAGCTACTTTTTCATCATTATCGATAACACTATCAACAAAAGCACTTCACAGTGAAACAGAGTATTGATTTAAGGGTCAGGGACCCGTTTCTCGAAAGCCCCGGAACCTTTTCGGGCCCGTAAAGCCATTTTTAGTCCACCTATATCTAAAAACAGAGAAGTGTATACGCCTGAAACTTCTTGTGTGAAGGGAGCTTCTCTTCATATTAAGAATATGTGAACAAAACAGCTCTGTAATCGTAAGGTTCGAGATTTTGCTACGGCTTTACGGGTCCGAAAAGTTTCCGGAGCTTTCGTGAAACGGGCCTAAGTAGGGTATCTTAAAGAGAGCAAGGGTTTTGGGAAGTGAGCCGCACATCACGCCCAATTTTTTTCTGGGAGTATACCCCCACCCCCCGCGCCCCCGAGGTGTTGAACTTCTCTATAACCACCCTGATCCGTACCATTGCAGGTAGGTTTCAATCTAAATAGGATTCTCTGCTGTCAGCAGATGTCATATCATGGTTAAGGAAATATGCATTTGGTTTTTTTTTTGGTTTTTTTTTAACATCAGTTCGTGTGCCTTCAGCAGAAGTTCCCCTCGTGACTCTGTGACTCGATTGTGACAGCTGTAGGTAATGTGGTACCAATCATTTCATTTCAAACAAGAAACATATCAGCCTAGCTTAGCATTTTGATAATTTCTATACCCCTACAAAAATTAGCTGGAGAATAGTGGCTTCTTTAGCTATCCTGAATTCACATTGAATTTCAATGATAGACGCCACTAACCAACCATCCTTACCATAAAATTCTTTTTACATGGGCTGAACGTAAGGCAATGTTTAAAAGTAAAAAGTCATTTACTACTCGCTGGATACCTCAAAATAATTATCTGCTAAGGAAGTGGAGAATTTCGCCGCAGCTATGATAGAAAAACGTGAAAAATTGATAACTCAAACATTGTAGAAGATTAACTTAATACCTCTCTTCCGGAGGAAAAAAAATAGTTAAGCCATTAACTGCATAACAAACAGCGTGTCTTATTATTTATAAAGATCAATACCATTACAAAAGATCGAGCCAATATAGAACCATTATTTCGATAGTTCTGTGTGATCTTAGCGAGTCACCTGCCCTGGAAAGGTTAACTTCTTAAAATTTCTGGCAGGCTCCGTTCCATTTATAGATAGTTTGGACCAAGGGTGAGTTTCCATCCACAGGATAAGACTGATGAAGCTAAAATCCCCCTCTTCTCAACCGCACTCACCCCTGCTAGGAAAGGTTTCTCATTGCGAATACCGAGAAATCGCCATTAAATTTAGCTAGCACGTAAACATTTTCATTCAATGAACGTTTGTATGATACAGAGCAGTGGTTATACCCCGAAATAGCATTATCCTACCTAGTCTGGCACTCTGGAATTTTGTCGCTGAAAACTCACTCTTCTCGTGACGTGCTTTTTTTGAGTCCACATTGAAACAGACAGTGGTCGCTAACGACTATATAATTATCTAATTTAATTAAATATTTCACTCAGGATATGGTAGTAATTAATAGAAAACGTAAGCAGGTTTGCATGTTTTAAACCAAGTAGTCTACATCATGAGAGGGGAGATTTTTAGACTCAGATGCCGCTAAAGAGTGAAGTTTTTTGTATTCACACAAACAAATTATGTTTACAAGGAATCATTATAGTATACCAGTGTATTAAAGTTGTAATATCACATTTAGTGTTCGTGTTGTCTGTTCGTGAAAGCATGCCGGTGTTTCAATAAGAAACAGGATAGTGAAATGTAGATGCTCCAATTCTCTCAATGTGTTTGATGTCCGATCACGGAATTTCTTTTAAAAATAGAAACCGCACGAAACTGAAGCGTGTGCCTTATTAGCTGTGCTTTATTTCTTGTTTAAATTAGAGTTACTACCACTTTACATGTTGCTGACATTGCTTCTTATCGCACTAGCATTTGCAATCTGTTGATAAGAGTGCCTGAGTTCTTAACTGAATAACTTAAGAGCTCGGTATGTTTTTTAAGCCTCCGTACAGCACTCGAAGTAAATATTTGCGCGTGCATTGGGGGAAGACTGTGGTCAGGAAATGGTGTTTGTGATGAGCTGAGAACTGCTCTTCATCTCCCTAGCAACTTCCGCACAAACATCCGTCGGTATAATAGACCATATTGCAACCTTGACCGACGAACTTTGTGCGAGAAGCAAGGACGATATTCACTTAAAGATATTACTTTGTATACCGACTCTTAGTAATATTTAAAACGAGTTGGGAAAGTCAGTGTGTCTAACCGCAACGTTTAACAGAAGGTATAAAGAGGAAAAACGAGGGCACCAGGTCAATGGAATTGCGTTGGCGAAGTTCTCAGTAAGTAGTTGTCAGATTGTTTCACTGTGCCTCATTTTAAGTAGTTTGTCGTCGTATTTTTCGACGCGTGATGAATCATAGAATGATCAGTTCACATGTTTGTCGTTTTATGAGCGTTCATTTTAATTTATTCCAGATGAAAACCGTAATTTAATTAATGTGACATCCCCTGTTAGCATAACCACTTTGAAATGGACGTAACAGAAGGCTTGTTTACTGTATAGGCACTAACGTCTGTTGATAGTGACTGGTAATGCCTCACACATTGGCCACAAATCACACTTCAATTAGTTTTATTTACCATTCGCAATTAGCTTATTTACATTGCAGAGTGCTGTTCCGCTCAGGTATGTATGTGGCACAACGTTCTGTGCGTTCTGTAGTTTTAATTGAGCTATAAATTGCGTAGACAGTGACTCGACACGGTTTTAAAAATTGTTCCACGCGCCAAAGCCAGTTCGATTCCACTATATGCTCGAGCTTTACCCGAGTGTATAATATGGCTAAACGGGTTTGAATATGAAAACGTTTGCCTTATCAATCCCAGATGGTTAACCGTAGCTTCTTTTTTTTTTTTTTTCCAGGAGTTAAATTCAGTATTTTCCCCTTACTTTCAAATATTATCTCCATATGGTGATACGGCCTCCCCAGCAGGTCAACTCCAGGTTGTAGCTATGCGCGCCAAAATGTCTTCCAAACGGATGTTCGCTGTGGGAGCTTCGGTATTGATCCACTTTGCGACGCCAGTGCACTGACTTAAACGCAGATTTAACCTCTTTAACAAAATTACGTGCTTAAAGGCTAATCCGATCAGTTTTTATACTATGAATCTTGCAACTTTTTTTGGCCCATTTAGGATTAATTTACTGGCCGAGACATGCAGAAGTCAGCAATAAAGAACTCAACAAACCTTTGCGTATAAAAACAGTTTTCTCGGAGAAGCCTTGTAATATTAGTCAAGGCTTGTGAACGTAATGATTCATCATTAGGCTGTCATCGCAAGTCGAATGTTTGTAGTTAGAGGATTAAACCAACGAGTGGTAGTCTTGTCGTTTTGTCGGCATTCGGGAGCCATGTTAAGCCCAGTTGAAATGAACGGAAACACAACCGTAAACTAATATGACAATAAAAGTAACGTAGATTGTAATGAAAACAGCCTGATTAGACTTATCGCCTTAGCACCCAAGCAAATCTGTTGTTTTTATCTTAACTAATACGATTTTATTGTTTTACTCATCTCACCCGCATAGTTAACCAATATTCCACATGAGTTCGCATGCAAACAAGATTTTGAGAACTTTAAATTAGTTTACAATATAAAGTAATTTCAAAGAAACAATTGACTACAATTAACCTCGTGTTTTAGCTTGAGGTTAACTCTAAACCGTTGTATCAAACTCGTGATACTGCCAGCTACTGTCATGTGCGCCCCACAAAAAGAAGACGTAGTTTTTTCTACTTGAGCAGCTGGCTAATTGATAGCGAAACAGTTTTTACAAGGTCTTAATCCATTAAATGTGTGATTGCTGTTGTTCACTGGAATAGAAACGGTTATGTCATAAATCATTCTCATCTTTAATAGTGCCGTTTGCGACTTGAAGGCGCGTTGCCTGGCCCTTGGAAAATAGCTCGGAATAACTCTAATCAAGATCCAGCCTAATGGCCCAGTAAATGGCCGCTTGTCTTGCTCTATCACTCGCAATCGCCGAATCTTAAAAAGATATCAAAAGTCGCTCGGACAAAGGCAACACCATAAATAGGTTAATTGTTTTTTAACCCACATTTCCGCTTATTGTTAGAGTGAAACCGAAACCGTGAGTATGTGGGCAAGAAATTCTAGATATGCATTCTGTTCTCTCGATTTCAGAGGGCTGTGCCTCATTCAGGAATTGACCTTTGTTGACGGAAATTTTTCAATCCTCTTTTTTTCAGACGCAAGCAAGGCCCGTGATTCACTTTCGCTTGGATTTGCCATTCTCAGTCCAGGGTCACTGAGCAGAGCAGAACATTTACGTCTATTAAAAAGCTAGCGGCGGTGCGGCTATGGATAATTCATCGGCAAGTCATTAGTAAAACTCATCACAACAGGTAAACTTCAGTGGATGTTACATGCTTGAAACTTTATTTTCTTCTCTGTGTCGATACGCCATATTTAGTTTGGGGCTTTATCACGCTTTACTGCCTCAGTTCTTGGTCAACAAGTTGTGTAATAACTCTAAAGTCGGCATAAGTAACATAGAAACAAGACCGGGATGCTGAGAAAATTTTTGACGCAAATTTTTAAAAAGTCAACTTTGATTTCGAGCGCTAAGATAAGTGATGTGATGAAATGCACTTGCACATGAAAACCATTTGGTTAGGATCTAAGGCAAGCGAAGGCATATTCTCTACCAGGGTAAACGAGACATTCGCTGGACAGGGATTAGGCTTGCCAACCTGTGTCGACAAACAGCACAATGAGACAGCGACAAAACACAAACAGAATTAAACGACTACGCAGTCTTAAAATCTCGCAAAATGCACCGCTTTCGCCAGTCTTAGATGTACGAGTTTTCAGGGGGAGCACGTCTCTGCTAATTGGATCCTCTCCCCTCCCCTATCACTGACAAAGCACCCTCTGATTGCCTATAACTACTGAGATGTAACGAAAGGAACAAATGGTCTTGAAAATTCAGTATTTACAAGTAGATGAAGAGTATATTGGGAAGGGGTTAGTAGAAGGAAGCAACGGGCAAGTGAATAAAGAAAGAGGAGAAAACAGTACAATTTTCCCGTTAAATTAATTTTATATAAATGGTATATAGTTTGCGAAATCGTATTCTCTGTTGACGCGCCTAACCACTCGCTTCTTGTGCAGAAGGCCTTGTAGCCATATAAACAAGTGATATTGATTGAACCTTGGCGGAAATTAAATTTATTCATAACGGACTGTGTTTTCCTTCGTGTTCTAAAGCTGAAGGATAGTTAGTTTCGAGTTTTACCGGAAAACACACGCGCGCGCGCGAGAATTGGATCAGCTCAAGCGTTCAATGTAATTTGATCCATTTTAGTTTTAGTTGAAGAGAGTGAAAGCAAATGTTCGTGTTTTTAAGGTGAAGAATGACGTTTTCTGGGTTCCTCGGCGCTGACGTAAACTGCGATATTTTACTTGATTGCAATAAACAATTCTGTGACGTACAGCATCGCACATCCTAGCGCTTTACTGAACTAAAAAAACCACAGTTCATACTACAGGGAACTGTTTTGTTTCACTTCGCTACTAAGTGGTCAAAACCCAAAGAGCGTGCGGTCACAGACCTTGGTGTGGACTAAAAAAACATGCTGGACACATAGCGCACTGTTTACATTAAAATACAGCAAGTTTACAAAAAAATTTTCCCACACCAGGACATAAGTCATTTCTCTTGAGCTGAACTGGCTGGGTAGAATCGAGATTATATAATCCAGTCATTCTTTTAACGATTGACGTAATCTGCCGTACTTATTAGATATAAGCCGAAGTACAAATTTTGATCAGATTAACCCAGCAGCAGAGATAACCGAACAGGCCGCGGTCGTTGTGTAAGCGATTTTTGCATCGTCACAAAATTACGGCTAACGAGAAAACGGTATTGATCGCCGGGCGAGGTGAGTATGAGATCAAAACAATTCTTATAGTGTTCAGTTGTATTTCGTGCGTGACTGCTTGGCGAAAACGAATTAGTTTACAGTCGCCACCATACAATCCTTATGCAATGAGCACAATATAAGTACTAGTCGTACAGAGAAGAGGGTAATAAAATGCCTTGGAGACTTAAGACTCCCCAAAAACAAGATGCATGTACCCACAATCTATATTCAACCTCATATGCAAAGCAGGCTTTCGTCATGTTATCGTGAAAATGGTGACGTCATCTCTAAAGCAAACCCAGATTTTGTTAGGAAAACAAGCGAAAACATCTTTTTTTTTTTCATGCACTGTCTAGCTTCCAAGAGGCCCTGTACCCTAATTGGCGAGAAATTATGTTCTACATGCAGCTCGTAAAGCTCTGTAAAGTTCGAAAGAGCTGGAGGGAAAAATGAAAATTTCTATCAAGCAGTTTACATTGAGAAAAATGTCCGATGTGACTGAAGACATACCTCTGTAAGCGGGAAACAAAAAACCATATGTAGTGTCAATGCTTAGCTTAAGCTGTTAAATGCGGTTATCAGTTATTAAAAATAAAAAGCATTAATCATGTCCATAAACTGTTAGATGATTTTCGTATTGTTTTACCGATGGGTCAGTTGTTTGGTTAATCGAACTGGCGAGGCGTTAAAGTGCTTGTAAAGTGCCCTTCCGGCCGATAGAAGGCTTGCGACAAATCGAAGACAAATTGGAGTCAAAAAAATTAAATCGCCCTCAGTATTTAATCAGTATAAATCTCGCAGGGCCGTAATGAAATTTCCGGAATTGAAGCTAGTAGTATTCGTTTTGAGGGTTTAAAATTTGATTTCCAGATAAGCGAATTTATGCACTTAGTCTGTCACTCCCTGGTTTCCAATGAAAGCGGAGCTACCGAAAGAATTGAGAGCCTTCGCAGTTGACAAGGGCTTTGCTGAAAGCTATTTGAACAATCAATTCCTGTTTCATTCTAGAAACGACCAAGCAAACTCAGTAAAAATAGAGATGTGTTATTGCGACAGATTCTGAGCAAAATCTTTGTTGACAATTCGCGTTCAGTAAAAATGACAAATGCCAGATGCAAAAGATGAATTGGGATCTCCGTACACATTAATGTCAAAAGGAAATTCTTATTACAGTTTCCGTACAAGACGGTCTTTCGGACTAAGTTTCATTGTACTGTTCCATTCTTTGGGCAGGAAGGCTTCCTAATACCTTCCCTTTGGCTGTCTAAAGAGTTCGTTTTCCCATGAACTTTCTCAGATTTGAGTACTTTTTAGTTTTGTCTAAGAATCTTGGCACGGTTTCATCCCCCGCCATTGTAATCCGCTGGTTGTTTATCTACAGTGAAGAAGAATTATGAAAGCTTAAGACGACAACTAAAAGCGAGTTGTGTGGGCTCTAGGAAATTATAAACAGTCTACCCAAATGCGGCGTCCTCCGTTGTAGACACTTCGTCGAGCATTTTTTACACTTCAGGTGCTAAGCACGTTTTTATGGGAAAGGAACAAGTGATTAGCGATTATTTTGAATTAAACCAGCTTTGCTTTACTATTTTGGTCCTGTCTGATCCACAATTTTTGTTTTGAAAAAACCTTTACAGATCGCAGAACCTATTGTTCTCTAATTCTTTGTGTCCATTATAAGTCGTTTTTGCATGTGGAACTGACACCTGATTGGTCAATTCGCCCGATTCAAGGCGACTTTCCACTATACAAACAGACGTTTTCTCGAAGTATCTTCAGTCCTCGATTGAACTTCAAGGTGACTTTTGAAGGAAAGCTGATTATTTGAAGGGAAACGATTCGTATCGGGAATTATAGCAAAAAGCGTGTGTGCTTGTAATCTTCATTGTCGCTGACATATGATATAGCGAATTTTGATTGACAATTAAGATTTCCTTCACACCGGGGTAACCTAAAACTCCATTTTGAAACGGTGCCTTTCTTCTATGCAATCATCCACTTGTCATGTCAACGAATGCGAAATTGCAACAGTCAACATTGAAAATTGTGCTTTTAATTTATCTCTACGATTGTTTATTTAAGCGAGTAAAATGTCGCGAAGTCCTGTTAAAAGACCTAAGACCTCTCTCTTTATATGTACTTGGTTCTTATCTCTGCAGCAGTGCTCTACTTCCCGGCTGCTGTAAACAATCATAGAACTCTTTAGAGATAAGAGGAGCTGGAATGCGCTCGGTGATAAAAGATCCCAAACATATAATTTGCTTCGCGCAATGTCGTGCACTGGCCAACGCGAAAATCGGCATGTAAGCAAGCACGGTCGGTCGCGACTGCCCGATTAACTACAAAGCGGATTCGCTTCCTGTACGCCAAGTCGCCTGCTAGCAAATGCTACACGTCAACGAATATTGTTAAACAAACAGTCTCGATTACTCGTAATGGGCCGTGATATTTTTGTTTAGAAACGATTACTCAAATTGTCTGTCCGTTCCGTGGCGGTAACACAATATCCAGAGCGGAGACTTGGACCTCGAGATCACCAGCGTGTGTCAGTCTTCCTTTAAGAGAGCTGCGGGTAAGACGGTCGCAGATCGCTGTAGGAGAACCCAAGATATTCCGCCAGACAGTACAAGTTCAGTGATGGAAACACAGACGAGACTGGTTGCGGTAGCCACTTTAGTGATTCTTCAGATGCTTTGTGTCCTTAGTGGAATCCAGGTGAGTGGAAAACATTAGTGGTTTTTCTAGCTCTGTCGATTTCATGATGTTTCCGGACCAGAGAAGTTTACAAAGAAAACCCCTTTTGCACGGTTATAAATGGGCAACTGACAGATTGATATTGAACGTTGAAAATAGTTTTTATCTGTACTGACACGGGTCACTATGTCTTTCTGTAGCGTTTTCCTTTCCCCGCTGCGCGTTCTGACGTGCTGTGTTGTGTTTGAAAACGCACGAGTTTATGTAATATCCCTGCGATGCTTTCAGGGACAATAAACAAACACGTTTACCTTCAGTTGTGATTACAAAGCCCCACTGCCGTATGCTTTGATTTTCTCGTACAGTACAGGTAATGACACTGTGAATGCCTCATTTGTCAGACATATTTAATGTAATGTTATCGACTGAACCCTTGCCGCTTCACAAGGCATAGTTTCGCGTGTCGCGCCACTGGAGATTTGTAACTGGGATGTTCCCTGGGGTGGAGACATTTTGCGTCCAACAATGATTTCAAACACGCGAGTAGAAATATTTAAAGATTTCTTAGTGGGAAGTGATGTAATTTTAATGAAGTGGAAAACCATAGTCTGGGGAGGTTTCTAGTCTGTGACAAAATCTCCTCGCGGTTCTGCGCAGTATGAGGAGGTCACAAGGGCAGCTGTAGTCTAACAGCTCTCACTCGATATAACACGTCAAATTCGAGTTCCCAGCGGAACGAGAACGCATGGTCACCATTATCGAAACAAAAACAACATCATCAGGCTGAGCATTGTACTTAGAACCCTTGACGCAATATCGTGTCGCTAAAAAACGCCAAGAATAGGAGATAAAGCTATTTTGCCAATAATACCTTTTCGAAATAGCACTAGGCTGGTTGATCGTATTAACAGAAAACCAAAGTCTTGGCTTCGCTTTGGATGTCCCCTTAAACCTTTTAACACTCAACCGCAAACAATCTCTAGATGTATCGCGCAAAACAGCCCACGTCACACAAACACTTCTCTAAAGGCTCTTGATAATTTGTTTCAGAGAAAACGACGTTCTCACTGCCGCTTTTCAATGGCCCCTCAAGACAATCTTGCGCGCACTGAATCAGCAACATCAGCCATACGTGTCTTCACGGCCGGGAGATTTACACACAGAGCAATGTTACCGGCGGGCTGGCTGTTAGAGAACATGAATACTTTAGTCGGTCTGAGCTATTATTTTATTCCTTTAAATCTAGTTTGATGGAAAACAGCAGATAGCCGATGGTATCTGAGGAATTTTCCTGATTGAGGCCTTGTTTATTTGCCTACGCAATTCCAGAAGTGAGAGTAATGTTTGAACAATTATTCCGCAATTTTCGAATCCAGGGGGCCTTCCGCAGTTTGTTATCCCATTTAAAAACGTCATAACCGTTCAATAATCAACCAGAACTCGTCAAAACCCGTGAGAACTAACAAAAACGTGGTGTGCGATGTCATCTCTGAGTTATTAAAAATCGTTACCGCAAATTAAGACGTGACCAGTTGAGCGATTCCTTGGTCAAACGACTTTTCGTTAAATTCCGATAAAAAAAGGGAGACAAATAATTGTTTTCTTTAATAAGCTGATCGCCCACAAACAAGAAGAAAAGTGTTTACGGAGGTGTATATTGACTTAGGTTTTTATGCGCCTTTGCTAGGTGTTGGTACACGGTCAGGGTCATTCGACGGCGTCTTCGGCTGAAGATGCGAAATGTGTTAAAACACCAATGAAAGGTGCAGCCTCGCGAGTAATTTATTTACCACACTTTGCAAAGATCTCTTAATCACATGATAAATATTTAGTCCATCTTTGTTTGTCTCGAGGTTTTTCTGTTGTGCTTTTTTTCAAGGAACGTTTCGTTTGATACATATTTTCACGCGTTGCGATTTACAACGCACAGGGCTTGCAACAGATGGATTTGTAAGTAGCGGATTAGACTAAAATAACATTTTGTCCGCCCTTTCTATATCACTCAGCGAGAAAAGACCTTCAGGTCACTGCAACATACGTACACACAAAGGGAAATGATTTTTTTGTCTTATATGGTGGTTGCGGTTTAATTGTTGAACTGAACTAACGGATGGAATTCCCTAATTGTAGCAGAATTAATTTTAGTACTGCACCAGCTGTCTTGATTGTAGGGCCATAGTGCGATTTGTCTGTCAGGAAATTACGTCATGTAGTTAAAAATATGCTTAATAGCTGGCTTACGATTGTGTGATAAATATTGATGGGTGGTATAAGTGTAAAACTATGCAATGAGATATTGAGTTCAACCTCGTTGTGTCCTTTGGTAGATCTTACTGAAACAACAAGTTATTAAATTAAGTTTATTGGGGACTTAACTGATAACCAGATTGATCACAAGGTTTAGGTTTTCCAATTTTCTAATTTCAGATAATTATGAGTATTGGCTACTAAAAAAAAAAATATTTCTTATGAACCGTAATTAAAATTCTCAGCCTGATTTTAATGATGCCACGAACGGACAAACAGAAAATGACGAATGCAAACGATGCACGAGAAATTGTTTCGTAGAATTAAGCGTGAAATCATTAAGCCTTATATAGCGTCATCAGGATAACCGTTTTGGAGAACACTATATAGTAATTGAGTAAGGTCCCGTTACATATTCTTGATACAGGTCGAGCTGTTTACAAAAACAAAAAATGAGTGCAAGATTGAATAATTTAAGCCTTTGAGAGTATAAAATAAATATTTTACCAGGGCGAGGGCTTATGGCGGGAAAACTGTTGTGGGAAAGAAAGAAAACATTCCGTTGAATTTGCTCTACTAAGAAGTGATAAACAGATGCTATCTATTACAAATGAATGAATAAAGAGCTTAAGGGATATGGGAGACGGCCATCTAATCAGCTAATCAATGTAATTTCTCGATGTATTTGCTAGATTCTCCATAGTGGATTTTTAAAGAATATGTAGAAACCTGTTGGGAGAATTAAATTCGCGCCTCTGCATAGTACAGTGCGGCAAACTTTTATGAGATTTAATTTCCTTGGTGGGACTTTCCACAAGCCTTTTACGAGCAGTTTGAAATCTAATTGAGTTTGATTATGCTCTATTTCGTGTTTCTATTAGCCCTGTGGCTCGTCGATAAAGTAGACGTACATTTTTGTTTATCTGATTAATTATCTCCCTTACTACTCACTTGGGTTACGCACCTCGACTTAATTTCTTTGTAAGGAATTTCTTAGATGGTTAAACCGGTACGGTCACGCAAGCAATCTTAGAAATATAATTTACTCCCACTTAATCGCCATTAACCATATAATCCCTGCCCAAGTTGACTGTTGTTTTCTTTTGCATATTTGCAAAGCAAATCGGCCACATTTCCAAGCAGCTTTACAATGTTTTTCCCAAGCCAGTTTGCAGACTGAAATAAGCCACAAAAAAAATTCCTGGAACATTTTTGTGGGAAGTAAGCATGCAACTCACAAAAATCAGAGAATTTTTTTGCATTCATTGATTGTAAGAACCATTTTTCTTCCAAACATACAATATATTAGAAATGTGCAATAAAGACTTATGCGTGGTAGTTATATTTTCTCATTAATGTTAATTGACTTTATTGAAAATATGTTGTTTAGGAAATCTAAAAATAATATTGGACGGAATTCAGAGAAAATGGCTTTACCTTAGCCGAGCAGTTTAAGTCAGTGAACGAATGGAATGTTTCATTTGATCGTTATGTTGAAGTTTGTTTCTAAACAAGACAACAATGAACTCGCGCCACAAGAATTAAAAACTGTTTTGATTGCCATATGAGTCAATTAAGAGATTTTTGTTTCTGTGTTTAGACTTGTTTAAGACTCTGGAACATGCTTAAGCTGTGCTTTAATTCTCTGACCGACACAAAGTACTATTTTTATATAGTTGTAAAACTAATTTTAGCTCAGTTTTGAGCCGGCAACGCCACACTGGTGAAGTTCTGAGAGCACACTCTGATTTAACATGAGCAAGATTCTCGATTTTCATTATGCCAAGACAACTTGTATTATGGCAAAGGAACAAATTCTGAATTGGGAAATGTTTATCTTTCAGAGGGTACACTTTCAATTTTTAGCACCTTAACCCTCTGAAATGACTATTATCGATGACTGGTAACACTCGATCGCAAGAACTTACAAACACTTAAGTTCCAGAATATTCATTAATGCATGAGTTGTTTACACTGTCATCTCTAGCTTAGTAAATGCCATAGATTTCAAATGTGACAGTTAGTAAAATTTTAAATGGATAACTTCGGCTGGGCTCCTTCGAGGAGAATAATCCAAACAAATTGAACAGCACGAGTTTCTCATGTGTCGAGGTTTTCAGGCACGATCGAAAACATTGATAGAACGAATACACATTTCTTTTACAGACATTAAATATTATCAGTGCGCATTTTAATAATTGGGTAAAAGTTGTCTTTCCTGCCTGTCTAAGCGAAGGATTTATTAATTAAAATTAAAAGGAAATTTTCTCTGTCTACCGTCTCTGTTCTGTGGTAGGGAAGGTTTCCTTTCTTAATCTTGTTTTCATCGACACCACAAGACGATACCACAAGACGATACCACAAGACGATAGAACGAGGGTATACTGAGACTGTCTAGGCTTCAAATAAGAGCCGGCAAAGTCATTGTTCCTGAGTATTTTCTTCCACTTCCAACGCAAACTGTCTTGGAAATCATGGGTTCGCCCTCGTGTTATCCTGTGTCTGAATATAAGGGAGGGAGGGTATGATCGTAGGTTACCCTAGTGTGTGAAAGATTGAGTAAAAGCTATTGAGCAGTACTTTCATGTGGTTCTGTTTAATATGCTGTACAAGGTGGTTCTAACTTTGAAGTCTGTGGGTGAAACCCTAGTGTGTGACCATTCAAATGAAAGCTATTGAGCAGTACTTTCATGTGGTACTGTTTTTTATGCTGTACAAAGTGGTTCTAACTTTTAAGTCTGTGGATGAAACACTAGATAGATAACCTTTATTTTAAAACAATGAGTATTAAAGCTACATGAGCTTGTAGGGTCGTTTGCAATTAACTAATCGCTAAGTAATTAAAAACTAAAAACTAGGGGTATTTAAAGAAAAAACGTTTGAACTTAAGTCAGCGATATATACAATAAGAGATTGTTAGCATAAGCACTAGTGTGCGGCCATTCAAATGAAAGCTATTGAGCAGTACTTTCATGTCGTACTGTTTCTTACGCTGTACAGGGTGGTTCTAACTTTTAAGTCTGTGGATGAAACACTAGTGTGTGCCAATTCAAATGAAAGCTATTGAGCAGTACTTTTATGTGGTACCGTGTATTATGCTGTACAAGGTGGTTCTTACTCTTAATTCTGTGGATGGAGCCCTAGTGTGTGACCATTCAAAAGAAAGCTATTGAGCAGTACTTTCATGTGGTACTGTTTATTATGCTGTACAATGTGGTTCCAACTTCCAAGTCTGTGATGAGGCCCTAGTGTGTGACCTTTCAAATGGAAGCCAATATGCAGTACTTTCATGTCGTACTGTTTTCTTTTCACCTTATAGCTTAGTCTCTGCTTGTGACACGTTTTTGTTTAAGTTCAAGCCAATAACCGGTGTCGCATTTTTTGTTACCTGATTGTTATCGAGGTTCAACTACAATCTTTGTTTAAATGATTTTTCAGCTGTTAGAAATCAAAGGAGTGTATTACAATTTGTGATCTTTGCACGATAGCATCTATAGTTTATCGTTTTAACGTCCTTGCACATTGCATTCGGAGGTTTATTAATGAACGAAGGGAGGAAATAGGGCTGTGTTCTTGATATCCTGATTAGACAAGTGATATGATTGTTTTAATTTCCTTCCGGTCGTGCTTCTTTAAGTTTTCATGTCTACTTCAGCTCTAAAAACAACGGAAATTTAACTCTTAAACGACCCTAGGCGATTAACAGCTGATTGAACATGTCAGCTGCCGGAGAACATCTCATTTCAGTCCTCTTCTGTGAGACGAAACTTGACGCTGAGGAAACATTTGGCATCGTCGACTATCTTGTTCAGTTTTCTGGTTTCATAACAAATTAGCATTTTGAATTTTTCGCTTCAGAATTATAATTTTCTTCCTTAGTTATCTAAAACAAACTGATTGTAGAGCTAGCCGACACTATAGCATGGCATCGCCCACAAAGGTTTAATTTTTCATTTCATTAGCATTTGGAATTTTTCGCTTCAGAATTATAATTTTCTTCCTTTGTTATCTAAAACAAACTGATTGTAAAGCTGGCCGACACTAAAACATGGCAACGCCCACAGGATTTTAATTTTCATTTCGTTAGCATTTTGAATTTTCGCTTAAGAATTAGTATTTTCTTCTTGAATTAGCTAACACAAACTGATGGTGAAGCTAGCTGGCACTACAGAAACGCCCACAGAGTTTTAATTTTTAATTAAGAACCATTGATTTCTTTCACTGCAAAGCTCTGACCCCGTCTGTTAGTTGCAATGTGCCCGTTTTCCTTGCAATAAGTTTGGTTCGGTTACAAATTCAAGTGCTAGCACGCGTGCCCTTTAAAAATACAAGAGATCCAACAACAAACAAAACGAGCGTGCCAAGAGGATCAATTATGCGTTGTGTGGTCAATACAAATCAAACGTTTCAGAAAAAAAAAAAGTTTAAGTGAAATTTTTAACTGCCTTGTCCACCTAACACTACGCCGGAGAAATTTGAAAACGGACGAGGTTTCACTCTAAAAACGCATCAAATGTTTTCCGTTTAATTTGAAAACGTAACAATCACCGGTCACTTCGGATTTATGTCCGATAAATCATATGGTTACCGTGATGCCATCGTTTTCGAAAAGCTCCGTCCACACGAACACGAAAAGCTGGCGTTTTCAAATTCCTCCGGTTTGGAGAGTTTTTAGTCCTAGGCCATAGAAATGAAGCTGCGTTTTCAAAATTTCTCCTGCGTAGTGTGGACGCTGCGTTAATGCCGACAAATTGCGTTGAACGGAAGTTGCCTCACAGGAGTACTAAGGGCGTGATCGTGAAGGAAAGTCAATTCCTTGTCTACTCGATGGGCTTCTTGTTAGCAGCGATTAATGACCTATAAGGGTGCTGTTTTCTGCTATTAAAAAGCCATCACAAGCATTAAAGCAATACCATTTGTTAATGCATTTATAACTCCTTTAAATACCAAGCGCTTTATACAAGTTTTTAATTTCGTCACGAATTACCAATACGTTAAGCAAGCGAGAAAACCAGAAAATCATAAAGGAATGTTTATATCAGCTTCGAGAATTGATATGTTGAGTTTGAACTGCAAACGATTTGAATCACTGAGTTAAATACAAAAAAACACCTTTGTTTTTTCTATGCTTAAAGATCAATCACTCACGATCAACGGTCTTAGAATAACTTCTTCACTTACTGTTAGGCACTGGAAACTTATTGTTTACAAATTGAAATACTTAATTTGTTCCTATGAAGTTTCTGAGTAATATACCAGGGCAGATATCAACGTATTATCATAGCGATATCAGGTGGACCACAATTTGATATTTGCTTTCGCAGGTCGTGCCGTAATTTAAACTCTTTTTGTTCGTTAAATCGCCCTAATATCAGAGGTTTAGTTTCACGTTATCAAAATTTATCGCAGTCTTGAAACATGAATAAGAAGATCACACTCTACTATCCTCTAGTTTTTTGAGACTCAGTGAAAAGGGATAAATTCTGATGGTTGCTTAAGATGGTTTGTAACGGAATTACGTAAAAAGGAAAGGCATTGGCGTGCGTGTGTGTGATATGTATACCAAGGACAAAGGTTAGCTGATAAAATTAATAATGTTTCATTAAAAGCTGAGAGTACAATGACATATGTGTTTTATATCTGGCTCAAAGACAACGAGAGGATTGCCAAATGAAGGCCAGTGACCGCTAGGTTCTGTTTCATTATTCGAGAAGAACTTTAGCTTTTATCCATTCCAAGTTCACAGGCAAACAATGTCCCCTTTGTGAGATATTAAAAAGAACAGACAGACACGCGCAAAGATTGTGCTGCTCAATAGCTTTCATTGGAATAGTAAGAGCCGACATCACCACATTTTTTTTTAAAAAAGAAGAATAATTGGGTGTGTTTTTGTGCGGGTGTGAAAGGGTGATTTAACACATGGCGTATTCACAGCACAGGTGCCAAATTATCTGTCATCACTCTCATTATTTCTCGCAATTTCAGTGTCATTAGTTCATAAAAACTTCCGATTGAGCTAATCACCTTTCTCCTTGTGTAATTTTTGTCATGTGGGCATTTTGTTTATGTCTAGTACACGTCACTTTAACGGCATGTTCCCAGCTAAGTCACGAAGCCCTTATTTGCTCGTTCGTTCGTTCTATTCACTTTTTTATTCCTACAGTGTGTAAACGAAGTTTCTTTCTAATCACCATTGATGAAAAAATCTAGAAAAGAGGCTCGCATCGCGTTTTCTGTTTAGCTGGCAAAGCGTTGCCGAATTTTTTGTCTGGAATGCGGTGCTCTTGATCCATTCAAGACCTTTTCTTTCAACTACATACTTCTTCTAACGAGATTTAGTCCATCGTTTTGTCGACTCAGAGATTAATCGTCTGTCCACTTGCTAGCACTTAAAACCTTTTCATCCATCGTCCGGCTTTGGAGCTCGGTGACCCTTGAAATCTCAAACTGATTTTGTTGTGTTTCGAATTTCCGCTTCTAGAGAAACTGTCACTCTTCACAAGCGTATCGTGTAGTGACCTTTCGAGCCCTTCTCCTCTCAACTGTCGGCGCCATCTTGATTCGGGGCAAGCCTAGCGCAAATTGAATTTGAAAGACTTTCTAATAAATTATAAATGTCCTTTTGGAAAAATTCCTAAGGTCGAAAGACAACGACGCTATATAAAACCCGGGCGTTACTGAAATTTGATAGATACTACTCGTTTTATACAGTGATTCATAGTTCGGTTAAATTTAGTTTCTTAGTCGGAGGTTTCAGCAGTACTGGATCCTTTCCGATTTTGGACTAAATTGAGACTGTTCTGGAGTAAATTAACAAACTGTGTTGTGCTGACATAAATTTAATAGCGTCGGTCTACAGATCTGTTTTCTCTAAACGCCATGTGTGGTTGACGTATTTTTTTTTTTTTTGATCCTGCTTAGCCATTCCCTCCGCCCCGACATTGAAATCGAGACTGCCAAAGTCCATCTTGAGTTAGCTTCGTTCAGTGATAGATTTATTGGTTTAACGTGTACCCTGATTGGCTAAAACTATGTTAATTAGACTATAAAACAAGGCAAATCTGGGTAGACCAAGTTTTATTTCTCAATTGCATGTTTAATTTAGTAAACACGCTGGTCATTTGAGAACACTTGGAAAAATTTCTGGTGTTCTCGTACGTTCCTGACGTTTTGTGACAGTGAATGCATGGCGTTGGTTTCTATATAGAGAGAGCATGCTGAATAAGTTAGGCTCTCTCACAAGACAGGTTGTTGACGACGGAAGAAACAGTTTTCATTGTTTTCAGTTAAACCGCGGAAAAAGAGTCAGAAAGCTGCTTGTGCATACACTATATGAAATGTTATTGACATGAGCTGTAAGCAATTCAGCAATTCAATTTTTTTTTTTTTAATTGGATCTCTGGATTGCTGATCTCGCCCTGTTTCGTTAGTAGTTGTAGTCACGGCTGGGTAACTAAACTGAGAGCAATACAGCATATGATCTTACAATGGACTGTTTTCATTGCTTCGCGAATAACATATTTAGAGATGTTAATCAGTCCTGGTAGCCCGTGGGAGGTATGATCGAGGGGTAAGGGTTCAGGCCGTGCCCGAAGTCGCTATATTGTGTTGTTGGGCAAGACACTTCACTCTCTCAGCTCCTCTTTCAGTACCCACAAAGCTATCAACGGGACCGATAGAACTGGCGGGGAAATCTGGCGAAACTGCCCGTCAGGGGAATATAATAATCCTACGATAAACTAGCATGACATCCAGGGGTGGGGGAGGGGTGGGGGGAGGAGAGAGCAATGCTCCTTGCTGTTTCATGCTACAAAAACCGGAAAGGCTTTTGTTCTTTATCCAAATCTTTAGTTTCCCCATTTCTGCTAAATCCCTCCTCCAAGGAGAGGCTATTATGGCCGGTAGACTCATTTTTGCGTCAAGAAATATTTCGTGGTACATTCATTCGGTTACCAGTTTAGGGAAAGTGAGAGTCGTAAATATAACGGAAACACAACTCGTCAAACCAAATTTCAGGTCATCAGTTTTAGAAATGCTTTGCCCTTTGTTATTTAATACTGAATTTGGAAGGTAAGAAGAGACCATTGAATTTCTTCAGTTAAAAGCTTGTAACGCCGATTTAAAACCACAGTGGCCATTTGAGATGAATTCAAGGCTTGAGTTAGTCTTGGAATGATGCCTAATTGCATAAGTGTTCAATTCAACAGTTTTGGGGCTTTATAATTTATCATCATAAGTGTTGCGTGCACATCGCTCTGAGTTCTTCAACAGCGCTAGCAGGAGGTCGGATTAAGAGTTTTTCTATGCAAATGCAGCGAGTGTCTTAGAAATAAAAAAATCCTTCTATTAATATTTACGGGTAAAATAGATGTCGTTCTCTTTTCGCTTTCTGGTCCTTTCTACAGACGGCTAATAAGGAGTTTTCGACGTGACAAATGCACGCAAAAATTCGGAAGCGATAAGTCTTGATAATTTAAAGACGGATTAATTTGTGGCATTGTACATTGTGGGCTGTCAAATCATCGCCTTACCGATTATCCGTTAAAAACCAAATCCCTTCTAATTCTTCCGGCATTGCACCAAAATACAAATATACGCACGAAAGGTTATCTGTAAAACTACTTCATACTGTTCAATAAAATTCTATATCCCATCTTCTGAGCCTTTTCTTTCAAGACGTGCTCGAAAAGCGAGTACGCCCAAATTAGCTCGGCCAAATTCTTTACAATTGACGGACTTAACCTTAGAGAGAGGAATTTCACAGAGGTATAATAGCTGTTGACTTAAACCAATTGTATCGTTCTTTCAGTAGAACTTTGTTCCATGGAAGATTCTTATTCATTTTATGGCTATTTGCTGGCCAGTTTGTCTACACAAAATACACAGCCGGCCTTCCAGACGTGTAATCGTTTCACTAGTTATAACTCTCGAATCCAATAAATGTTTCGTTAGCCATTAATTTGTCTCTCGTCACTGTCAGGTGGATTCTTGAAAAGCAAACATGAGATTTCCTTCATTTGGAACTCAGCCCAAATGTTTCAAGCTTACACAACTTATGTCATGCATATGCTATGGCACAAGTCCCAAGTAACCAAGGCCAGAGCAGCTCTTACAACTAAGGCTTTAATCTTTTCCTCCTTTTAATCCCTATAACACATCAACCATGATACTTTTAACCAGCGGTTGACTAAAAGGCGCCACGCGCACGTCGTGTATTGGTATTTTAACCTGGGTTCCTCAGTTTTATTTATCTGGGCAACTTTCAATTAATAATGCTAAATCACCACCACAGTCCAATTTCTTCTTCTCTTTCGCAGCCATTTTACTTTGTGCTGCGTCCCACTCGCAAAATTGACTTAGACTTACAGCTAACTAGAGATTTTCGATCCAAGTTCCCCAAACTGCGGTGAATTTAGAAGCCAGGAAAAATCGAGACACATTGAGAAAGCATCACAGTGTATGTTTGATAATTAAATTTACACGATTTCTTTGTTGTGATTTACCATACAGTACTAACAGATGGATTTCCTTTTTTTTGTCGAAACCGAATGCCGGGAATCCTTCTTAGTTTCTGCTAACTTTAACAGGTTCTAGATAGACTAATAAAGGCAGGCGCGGCGATTTGCAGAGGCCTGGATCGAGCCTAGCCTCGATGAAGGACTTGGGGGTTACCCTAAAAACACACCCTTTTTTCAAACTTTTCTCGTGGTAAGATTCAATTCCAAACCATGGCAAAGTATAAATTTTTAGAAAGCTTAAAGAACAAAGATTATGAAAACATATATATTTTTGGATCCTAGAACTGTATTGTAGCCTGACACCGGCCGATTAAATCTGCCACCTGTACCTGTTGGGGAATGCCAGGTCTTCTCTGAGAAAAGATAACTCCTACAAGAACCGATCAAAAAGAATAATTTTTACATTTTTTAAAAGAAAACAAATAGCTCACTTTGTTAAGCAGAGCAGTTTTTGAAAAGTTTAAAACCGGCATGAAATGGTGACCAGTTAAATCTGATACAGAAAATCCAGAATACGTTTCAATGCATAACTTCGACACAATGATCTGGATGGAAAAGTTCTTTGCTTAAAACACAATACTTAC
>Ga0126339_10000112_pt1 | contig 31573 bp, 25 predicted proteins | sample OrbTmetagenome_2_FD_92532 | JGI IMG/M metagenome (GOLD analysis project Ga0126339, IMG submission 92532) | Coral microbial communities from Petempiche,Puerto Morelos, Mexico - Orbicella T R C metagenome | ecosystem: Host-associated > Invertebrates > Cnidaria > Coral | place: Petempiche,Puerto...
ATCTAAGAACCTTGGCCGGGCACCACCCAAAAATCTTTGACAAATACTTTGGTGACGAAGCCCTGAGGGCCGGAAAGGTCGAAGCCGAGGCACGCCAACTGAGTTTGGACAACAAGAGGCTCCAACGGGAACTCCTGCAATATCGGAGGGAATATGAAGAGGTGGCCGGCCGACGTCGCCGGCTCAACGCCGCGTTGGCCTATCAGGAAGCTGTTGTGGACTTGCGCCACACATTGGCCGCCGATATCTATCGTTTGCGCGTGTTACTCGCCAGCCACCATTTTCGGGCGCGGGAACAGTGGCCCGATGACATGCTCGACTCCCTGTTCGAGGCCGCGCAGGGTTTGGCCCGGAAGATGCGCCAGTATCGCACCCCCGCCCTGAAACGCGGGGCGCGGATGACTGTGGGCGTTGCCGAGATCGCCGATGTGGCCAGACGCGCGGCCAAAGGGGACCCTACTGTCCATGTGCCGAGGCCGGCAGGACATTTGGCGACGCTGCGCGTGTCCGTCGAACTGAGCGGCTTGGAGGATTGCTTTGTCGAGCTTTATGCAAATGCCCGGCATTGGTTCGACCTCGCCAAGACGACAGACCCCATGATCCGGGTGTCCTACGAGAAACGGACTCTGCCCAATGACGAGGCGCTTGACATCGTGGTGGCGGACAACGGCCCAGGGGTCGACGATCAGCAGAAGTCACAGATTTTCCTCACCGGCATCAGCGGCCGGTTCAGTTCCGGTCATGGCCTGGCGATGATTTCCCGGTATTGTGAGTCCCAAGGGGGCGAGATCTTTGAAAACGGCCGTTTCGGCCGGGGCGCCCGGTTCGTCATGCGCCTGCCTTTGTTGAAGGGAGAAGGCGATGCGCATTCTCATCGTTGACGATATCGCGGTTTACGCCACGGACATCGAAAAGGCGATCAAAAACAATTTCGAAGGGACGACCTTAAAAGTCATTTCGAGTAGGGAAGAAACTGGAAAGGATGCGCGAGAACATTTGAAGGAGTGTGTCGAGAACAAAAACCCGTACGACGTTTCTATTCTTGATTTAAGGCTCGATGAAAGGCCAAACATCGCCTACTTGACGGCAAGAACAGCAGATATATTCGAAGGATACGAAATATTTAATTCATATAAAAACATCCTTGGTTATTGTCTTTTTGTATCGATGAGTGAATACGCTGACGTGGTAGAGGTGTTGGGAGATCCAGGATTCATAAAGGATGTTGTCTTTGTCCGGAAAGATTTTGACGCGGATGAATTTGTCCCGTTCACTAATGAAATTGTCAAAGAAATCACACGTTATAAACAATCGCAAAAGGGGGGCGTATCGTGACAGAGCGAGCGAAGGAGAATCTAGCGTACTGGTGTCGCCTGCATCATCTGCCCCCGCATTTTCCATCCCTTTCCGCGAACGATCGCCTGCCCGGGACGCCGGCGCCTGATCCGTTTCTTCGGGATGATGGCGCGGAACTACGGCAGGTTATCGATCAGGTGTTGGGCAGCTTCCGCAGCATGATCGTGGTGGCACCGGGGCAAGGTGCATCCACGCTGTTGGCGGAGATGTCCCGGAAGCTGAAGACCAATGACATCCGATCGTTCGATCTGCTCATCCGGGTCGATGTGGCTGGACTCGCCGATTCGGATGATTTGACGGCCTTGCTGGAGGAGGTTGTCCGCCGGGACATTTTCCGGCAACTGGCCATGCAACGCTGGATCGGCACCCTGCAAGGGCCGCGGCGCCAGATGTTGTTGATGCTGTTCGATACCGCGAACGACCGGCGAGTCTACGACCTGGAATACGGGTTGTGGCACGGCGATCCCAACGCCGAGGGGGAGTTGAACGCCATTGCCGATCGCCACGAAGGCGAATTGGCCCGTTTGGTCAAAACGCTTCACGGCTACCTCGGCCTGTCGGTGACCCTGGCCTTCGATTTCCCCTACCAAGCGGATGAGGACCTCGTCTTGGAGCTGTTCCGGGAAATCAAGTGGTTCGATGAAACCGAAAAGGGGGACGGCTTTCCCCAGGCCGCCTTGCGGGAGACCTACTTCCTGACACGGAAGCAAGCCAACCTGGCGCGCAGCGTCTGGACCGTCAATTTTCACGAGGTCGAACTCCGTCCCTTCAGCAAGGGGGAATTCTCCCAATTGCTCAACTATCATTTTCGACCCAAGGCCGCGGGGCAGATCCATCCGCTGGTCAATGTTCTGTCCAGTGGCTTCGTGGATCGTGTTTGGGCCGAGAGCAAACCATTCGTAGAAATGAGTCGGGAGTTGGAGGCGGAAATTCTGGCCTCGCTTGACTGCGACCCAAGCGCGGTGCCCTATGCCCTTGTTCCTGTCGACCAAAACAGCGCGCGGTTTTGATGATCAGTCGAGAGCAAATCATTCGGTGGGCCGATACCATCTTCGCCCACACCGATGCCTACAACTTTCCCGCGATGTTCGCCAATCGGACGGACTCGCGTATCTTCATGGTCGACCAGTTGAACGCGGGCGGGCGCCGGATAATCATCGTGTCCGATATCCTGGGATCCGGGAAGACCTTTTTGTTGAAGATGGTGATGAACGAACTGCACTTAACCGGCAGTGACGCGCTGATCTGCGGTCGGGTAAAACCCAATGCGTTGGAAGAAAGGCCGTTTATTGCCATTGATGAATGGGATATCAAAGCGAACCCAAAGCGTTTCATGGGCACATTGACCCAGGTCCGGGAGTTCATGGAAACGCACGACCAACCTGTTGTCTTGCTCGGTGACTATACTCTCCGGTCCGATGCCGTTCAGAACGCGTTCACAGGGGTCGCGGATATCTCCATCGTACCCATGGAACCCCTGAACCCGGAATTCTTCCGTTTGGCCCTCCAGCAGCGCATCGAGAGAGTGTCCGAACGCCCGGAGTGGGTTGTTGAAGGAGAACAAACCGACATTCTGGCGCCAGACCTCTTCGAGGCCCTTGTTCCGGACTGGAACCCAACCTCGGCGAATTTCAGGGACGTGTTTCGCGCCTGCCTGCAATTGGCAAGCGCCCTGGAGCCAAATGACGCCCCTCCCGTGATCGGCGCCCGGGAAGCCCGCCTGTGGCTGGACGCCGGGCGACCCAAAGGAATGGACCCCCAGCAAAGCGCGTTTTACGACGCCTATGTGGATCACCTGCGCACCCAGATTCAGCAGGATGGCTGGAACGCGGTAACCCCGATGGCCGTAGACACATTGAAAGATCTGGGAGGCACCGCGGGGCTGAGCGTGGACGCGTTCCGGGAAGACGTGATCGAGCCTTTGGCCCGTGTTCCGGGATTGATCGCCGCGATGGGATATCCGTCCGTGAGTCCGGACGGAAAGACCTATGATCGCTTTCCGGGTCCGTTCCTGCCCGGCATCCACACGCGCCTTCGCGCGGCGTTCGGGGGGTGATCATGGCTAAGGACAAAGCCCTTTCCGATATGGATCGCCTTCTGGTCGCCGCTGTCCTTTTCGGGGGTGAGGGAGATGTGGAGGATGTGGAGTTTCGCCTGAAGGCCTATCTGGCTCTTCTCGACTTAAGGGATGAACTCGGCGATCAAATCGAGGATTTCGACGTGACCGCCAAGCTGGAGGACTTCGCCGGATTTCGGACACCGAAGGAATTGCGGCACATCGTCGAGAGTCTCCATCTGCTGGAACGACATGGTGACGGCCTGCGACGGGTCCGAGAGCGCGTTTTTTTGAACGAATTTCGTCCTGGCGACCGCGATTTCTCCCGCATCCCTTCCGTTCCCGCGGATTTTGTTCGGGCGCGTGGGCAAGGCGAGGACATCACGGGGAGAGGAGACATTCCCGGCGCCCTGCGCCAGGCATTACGGGGGTGCGAAATCGTGCTCTCCACGGCGCGTGAAACCGGCCTTCCTTTTGTAACGCCGTTTTTCCGACTGGGCCGACAGGAGAACGATGGTCGACAAACGCTGGAAAGTATCGGCGCGGGACCGGCAACCACCCCGTTGCTCGACCTTTACGCGTTCGTCACGGCAATGCGCTCCGCGTTTCCCGATACCGTGGAGACCGTTGATCGGATTTGTGTCGCCGTTGAACCTTGGTTTGAGGCGTATTCGGACCGCATCCTGACCGCCGATCCCTTTGGGGACGATGGCGCGACGATGCTGAAGGATGACGACGATTATCCCGGCGCCGATCGCCCCACAGTTCCAACCAACGCCCTTTTGTTGTCGGCCCTGGTTGCAAGGCAGGGCTGGTTGACCGCGACGGGCCGGGCGGTGCCTCCGGATCAGGCTGCTGTTCTGAGGGGCTTGGTGTCCTGGTTGGCGGCCAATCAGAACGAGGATGGCGGGTGGCCGATCTACCGCTACCGATCCTCTCGGTTTGATGGTCTGCCTCGGGAAGCGCCTTCCGTTCCCTTGTTTTCGTTCCTGGCGATCGCGGCAATGCTGGATGCCTTGGATGTCGATCCGAACATGGGACCTGCGGGCACGGAGGCGGCGAAGCGGTTGGCCGAAGGGGTGGCGCGCTCCGCCATTCGCCTCGACAGCGGGTCGATCGGGTGGTCGTTCTCCGCAGCCCGGGATGGGCACCCCGATCTCGGCGACACGCTTTTCACCATGCAAGCGTGCCTCCTGGTTCCTCTCCTCGCGGCCGAGACGCGAGAACACATGGATGAACTTGTGGCCGGCGCGATTCGGTTCCTGGCGGATCATTGGACACTGGGAGCGCGGGACAAGCCCGATGTCGTGCGCCTGGAATTCCGCCCCCCAACCCAAGAAGGGTCGGCCGGTACTCCCACTCTTTGGGAGCAGGCCAAACACGCCCGGATGCTCTCGGGCCTGTGCATGGCCTACCGTATACGGGACATGCTGCCCGGCCCCTATGGAGTGCATGAAATGCACCGGGCAGCCATCCGTTTGCAGGACGAATGCCGGAACGGGTTCTGGTGTGATGTGAACCGGGAGAACATCGAAAAGGGAATCATCAACGTCAATACCGGCATCATCTCGGCGAGTGCCTTGTTGGCGTACGAAGGCATGGCACGCAAGATGCGGGCAACCACAGAACGGGCCTGAGGACAGGGGGCCTTTCATGGTGACCTTGCGCTGGTGGAATCTGATCCAGACCTTTACCCAAAGCTCAAGGGTTAGGGACGCGGCTGTTTGGCCTCCCGCCGATGTCATGGATCGGAAGGCCATGCTGTGGGACGGGGACGACGATGCCATGACGCTGTGTTCCTCACCCCGCCCTCTTCTGTTGGAGACCCGGGGGCTCTTGCCGAAGACACGGATCGGTCCCGTTCCCCAAGGCAAAGGCCGCACACCGTGGGAGGCGCAGACCGACGGCGCGGATTTGCTGCGCGCGTTGGAACGAACCGGCAGGGTGACTCTGGCCCCTGCCGTTTGGACCCGCCAGACCGAGGCTCTTGCTGAGGTCCTTCGGCGCAGGCACGTGGATGTGACGGTGGAAGCCCAATGCTCCCACGGACGGGTGTTCCAGTGGAACACCCGGGTAGGCATGCGCGATCTGTTCTTGTCCCTACCCAGGCTGCGGTCCATGGTCGTTCCCTCGGTCATTTGTCATGACGTGCAGGGGGTGCGCCGAACAATATCCCGGTTCAGGGACCGACCAATCCTCGTCAAATCCAATTTTGCCCTGGGAGGGTTTGGCAATTGGCTGGTGCGCCCCGGGAGACGTTTTGATCCCCCTGACTTAACGGAGATGGCAACAGAGAACGCGACCGAGGCGGCGCACTGCGTGACAAAGGGCAAGGCGTACGCTTGGGCTATTCAGGATGAACCCTTCGTCGTTGAAGAGGTCGTCGGGATCCTGGAGGCCAACACGTCCATCACCCTGGATGCACGGATCGGCGGAAACGGCCGCGTTGAGATCGTTGGATGGTCGGAACAGATCCTCGCCAACGGACGAATGTACCAAGGCATTCGGTGTTTGCCGGACACTCTGCGCGACACCATCAAGGAACGCGTCCTGATGGCAGCAGAAGATGTGGCGGGCGCTTTGGAAGCCCGAGGGTATCGCGGTTATTTCAATCTGGATTTCTGCGTCACGCCATCAAAGGACGTCTATCTTGTCGATATGAATGTTCGGCGATCCGCGCCACTGGATGTCCATATGCTCCTGCGACGCATGGAGATCCCGGAACGGGGCCTATATTGGACCTTTGACGAGGCCGTGCCCTGTGCCGCGACCACAGAACAAGAGGCGGTAGAGCATTTGGATGTACGTGGCTTGCTTTGGAATGGAGATCAAGGCGCCTTGACACTTGGGGCTCCCTTCTTCCGGGAACAAACGAAGGAGGGCTCGGTCCCAAAGTGGGCCATTCCGGTGCTTGTGCTGGCCGAAGATAGGGAGGCTGGCGATGAGCTTCAGCACCGGGCAGCCGCCCAGCTCCAGTGAACCATCCATCGACAGTTTAGCGGCGCGCATGGTCAAAGTGGCCGCCGCTTACAGGTCTAGGCATCCCCTGACATCATCGCCATGGCCCCAGGGGCACTACCTGATCCCCATCTGCTCGCATGGTCGCCCGGCGCATAAGGTTTTAATCTGGCAAAACAATCTGGGCTGTTCCTGGGCACACAAAGCCGGATGCTCCATGTGCAATTTCGGAGGCCAGACCGATTTGCCGGACATGGAGCAGGTCATGCGTGACTTCCGAAGGGAACTGGAACACCTGGACCCCGGTACGCGCTTTCTGCACTGGGGGCCCGGAGGGTCGGTTCTCAGCGAAAAGGAAAACGGGTCAGCCCTACGCGTCCGTTTGGTGGAAGCCTTGGCGACCCTCCCCTTTCTGGAGGGGTTCGGCCTTGAAACCCGCGCCGAAACCGTCACGGAGGGGCGGATCCAGTCTTTGCTTGATGTCCTGCCCCATCACGTCACGGAATTGGCAATCGGCTTGGGGTTGGAAAGCGTGAACGAACTTGTCCTGCGGGTGGCGGTCAACAAAGGGGAGCGAATTGACCACACGATCCGCGCGATCGACCGCATTGCCAACGTGGACCGGGACAATGAGGGACGAAGGATCGTCGCCGACTGCTATGTTCTTCTGAAGCCCCCTTTCTTGACCGAGAGCGAGGCGATTGAGGATGCCATTCGCTCCATCACCTGGGCCTATGACCGGGGGGTGGATACGGTGACTTTGTTCGTCAACACGATCAAAGATCGCACGTTATGTAAGCATCTTTCATTGAAGACCGACGCCGAGCGTCCATTCCGATACCAAACCCCTTATTTGTACAGCGCCCTGGAGGTACTCGCGGGATTGCCGCCGGACTATCGCAACCGCACCAATATCCTGGGGTTCACCAGCGGAAACCCTTACGAGGGAGCAGCGCGGGCTTGCCCGTTGTGTTGGCATGTGCTCCATGGATTAATCTCCGCTCACAACTATACCCGCGACCCTGCAATCTTTGCCGCTGCGAGGGAAGTGCGGTGCGGGTGTCGCGACGCGTGGCTGACAGAGATCAAGGAAACTGCACCACGCCCCATGCGGACTCGCTTCCACGACTACATTGGACGCCTTGAGCGGGAATTTGAACTGAAATCGAAACACATCAGGGACAAGGGGGCGTGAATGACATCCCGCCCATGGATTGGGCTGAATGCGGCGATGACGCAGGATGGCCGGGCACAGGTAGATGGCGCGGTGGCGATTATGCTGGACGAAGTCATTCATTGTCTGCCGGAGGAGGTTATTTCGAGAAAACGGCACGATGGAAACGTTTGGCGCGCATTGGCCCATACCTTGGATGGCATCGATGGAGGAGCCAACGGGGTAGACACTTATTGGGTTTCTACATGTGGAGAACCGGTCCCGAAAACAGAAGCCCCCGTCTTCCTGAGAACGGATGGACGTTTCAGCCTTCAAGACCTGGGCGTAACGCGTGAAAAAATCCGCTGGCGCGCCTCCCACCATGAAAGTCATGCATGGGAAGCCCTTTACGCTGCGTCGAACGCTGGCACCTTGGCGACACCTTGCCTGATCTACGTCGCTGACCGGGTTGGACAACCCGGAGAACACCAGTCGATTTTTCTTTTCGAGCCGCGCACGGGACTATGTTTGCTTCACCGGGATTCGACCGTACCAGGACAGTTGGCAGGGATCGGCCTGACATACGATCGAGTCACCCGGCATTTGGGATGGCGCGAAAACTTCGACGCCGGAAAAACAATGGCCTTGGCAGGACTGGCCGATCCGCGGAATGGGCCGTCGGATAACTTGCTTGAGTGGTCGAAAGGGGGAATTTTTTCGCCCATCTCCCTTGAGGAGAAAGAAGCGACAGAATACCTGAAAAAGTGGTGCCGCTCATCTCCCGATGATCAAACCAAGATTTCCTTAGGGGCTTTGTTGGCCGCGCGATTGCAGAGCAATCTTGAAAATGTTGTCAACCAATCCCTTCTGCCTTGGGTGTCTGAATACCGAGCGAAAATGGTTCTTTTTAGTGGTGGCTTAGCGACAAACTGCAAATTGCTTGGAGCAATACGGACACGGTTCTGTGATCAAGTGATTCATGGCTCCCTTGCGCCCGGTGACACAGGCCAAGCCATTGGAAACCTTGTCGGAGCTTTTTTTGACACCCATGGCCGATTGCCGCGGCAATCGGCACGTGGAGGGTATTGGTCGTTACACGTGCCGGACCCCGCCACTGTTTCTCGCTGCGAAACTGTGATTGAACCCTTGGCTCAGGGCCGCAGCCTGATTGTTCCCGGGACAGAGCCCGAAGCAATCTCAATTGCGGCCCAGGGAATTATGAGGGGAGATCTGGTCGCGATCATAGAGCCCTATGTTGAGCCGGGCCCCCGTGCCTTGGGCTTTCATTCATTCCTGGCCGATGCTCGAGATCCTGAAATGCCATCTTTTTTAAATGCCTACGTAAAGTTTAGAGACCCCTTCCAGCCTTATGGGGCAATCATGCTTATTGAAGAAGCCCAACGCTATTTTGGAAAGAACTTCATCGCTCCATTCATGGACGTAGCTCCGCCTGCCCCAATCGTTTTCAGGGAACGGTACCCAGGTTCTATTCACCAGGATGGTTCTGCCCGCATTCAAACACTTTCATCAGCCCAGCAAGGATGTTTTGTATTTCGTGTTATGGAGAAATTAAAAAACGAACACGGACTATACGCGATTATAAACACATCCCTCAACACGAACAACATGCCCATAATAATTGAACGAGAAGGCGCGCTCATCACCCTCTGCGGCCAGCACAAAAACACAAAAAATGAGCTTAATTATTGATGGCGCTTCTTGTTGGTGTTTTTTTATTTGTATCTATTGTCGAATATCCCGAAAAACCACACAGAGACCTTCCATCGCAGTCTTAGATTGTCAAAGCCCGCCATGCAGGATATTCAGGTCCATCACCATGGCCAATCCGAGAGTTCCCATGCCATCCATCGCGATCAACCGATTCGTGTTCCACGTCTTGAAGAAGGGGATGGACGGCTTTGACGTCACCTACTTGACAGAGGCGGCCCTGGGGGACCAAGCGCGGTCGTTCTTCGAGGCCTTGGTTGAAAAGCACCTGCAGGGGATCCGGTACCACTTCGATCAGCCGGACAGCGCTCCGGAGCCCGCGGTCAAACGCCAGACGCAGGACCTGTTCAAAGGCGGCGCGGACCTCATCGCCACCTCTCGGGAGCTAACGCGCGACTTCGCGGACCGTCACGCGGCCCAGGCAACCGAAGGCGTCTTCATCATAGCCACGGCCACCCTCGACCGACGGCCTGTCCTGGTGCTGATGAAATACGATCACATCGAAGCCATTGAGCTTCTGACCGACGCGCTCGATGGTGCCCCCTCAGCGCGCTATACCGATGACGTGCTGACGCTCGACGAGCGCAACGTCAAGAAGTTCGCATTGGTCGATCTGTCCGGCACGGAAGGCTGGGACGTCGTCGCCACCGACCGGCAGACACCGCCCATCGCCGATTATTTCCGGGGCTTCCTCGGAGTCCGGCCGGTGCGCACAGCCCAGGAGCACACGGACGCGGCGATCAGGACCGTACGGAAATGGGCCGCAGCCACGAAGACACTGCCCTCTGGAACCCTGCCCGTCGATGTCCAGTTCCGGGTGGTGGATTTCATGCGGCAGATGCCCACGTTCTCCGTACCGTCCATCCTGGATCGTCTGCTGGGCGCGGAGACCGACGCCAACCGCCAGGCCCTCGCCGATTTGCGCCAGACCCTTGCCGAAGCCGACCTGATCTCTGATTTCCAGGTCGATGCCAGCGCGGTACGCGGCGCCCTGGGGCGCCAGACCATGGTCACGCGCGAGGGCGTTAGGATCGTCATGCCCAATGGGCCTGAGCAGGGACATGTGACCGTGGACACCGTCGACGGCAGGAGCCGGATCATTATCGACACCGACGAGATCAAGACGCAGGGCTGATCCATGACTGGGCTTGTTGAGGTCGTCACGACCATGCGGGCACTAAGTGCCGATTCTATGGTGACCATCACCGAGGACTGGCGCCGCGGCCGCCATACCGTGCGGCTCTCCTGGGACGGACTGCGGCCAGAGACCGTGAGCAAGGTGGCCGACTGCCTGGAGTCCCTGGCAACGGCGTCCGGCGAGGAGGACCTTGTCGTTGCCACCGAAGGCGATCTGACCATCGCCCGGCCAGCCCTCATTCGGGCCCTCGGGCTCGGAGACCGAGTGGCGACCTTGTTCCTCTCACTGGACGGACTGGAGGAAGCCCTCCGGGCCGAGGCCATGTTCCGGGGCACCGCGTTCCTGGACTGCCTGGACCAGACGGCACGGGAAGGCACGCGGATCGCGCTTCTTTGGGATGAACCGGCGTTCCGGATTGGACGCACCCTCGTCTGCCCCCTGAGCCGCGCGGCCGAGGATCTGACCCTTCCGGCGCCGTCCCCTCTCCCCGAGGCCATGACCCCGGAGGCGATCCGCCGCCTCGTGGTTCCGCTCGCGAACGAAGCGCTGCCCCGCCCCGACCTCCTGTTGCCGGTCACGCCGCCAACGTCGGGCGAGGCTGGCCCGGCCTTCCGTCTGTTGCGGTGCGTGGCAGCAGCCCATGCCATCGGCACCTTGGCCGAGGAACTGCGCAGCGACGGAAGGGTCTTGCTGAGCGGCGGGCGTTCCCGCCAGATCCGCCTGACCCTTGAGGACGCGGACCTCGCCCATGCCGAGGCTCTGGAACGCACGGCTTTGTGGGTCTTCAACAACGACCAGACCCTGCGCGAACGCCATTCGGTGGCGGGTCGCGAACTGAGTGAACGGGTGGGCCTGGTGGTCGACGAGGACCGCCCCATGCTGGCCGCGATCCTGGCGAAGGTGGCCGCCCTGGATAAGGCCGTGGAGAAGAACTACGAGACCTATATCCAGGGCAAGTTGGATGCCTTCTTCGAGAGCCAACGAGCCCTCATTGAACAAGTCCGCTCCCTGAGCGAAGCCTTCGCCACGAAGGCCCGTGGCCTGGTCACGGGTTTAGCCCGCGACGCCCTGGCCGGTACCGTGCTGACCGCGTTGGTCTCGTTGCGCATTCTGGGCACCAGCGATCAGGCGTCGGCCGTTCCGGACTCGGTGTTCGCGATCATCGCGGTGCTGGTGGTCGCGGTCGGCGCCTTGCAGCTCATCAGCACATACGTTGATTTCGATTTGACGCAGGATGAGTTCGACCGCTGGATCAAACACGCCGACTTCCTGCTGCCGGCGGACCAGCGGAAAACCCTGGTCGAGGAACCGAAACGCCACCGCGTGCGGGTCGTGCAGCGCACGATGATCGTGGTCGGGATCTGCTACCTCGTCCTCGGGTTCGGCATCGCAAATTTCAAGGCGTTCATTGTCGCGACGTAGAGCGACTTTGAGAACGCCGCCGGGAGGGCAGGAAGCGCCACAGCCAACCCGAAACTCCTTTGTAAGGTGCCACCGTCCCAGGATCGATCCAACACGCTTCTTCGAGAACGTCCCGCAACATCGGATCGGGGTCGGCGATCATGACCTTGACGGCTTCGATGTCCTCGTCCCTTTGGGAGGACAAGGCCCTTCGGAGCGCCACAACGAACTGAAGAACCGGGTGGCTCTGACCTTGGCACAAATCTTCAAGGGCATTCAGATTGTCCTGGATGGCGGTCACGTCGGGAATGTCACTCTCCAGTTCGCGTTGGACCTCCTGAAAGAGCAAACCGGCATCAAGCACCAGCCAGCACGCCGCGCGCCAAATCACGTCCTTATCCGCTGTTCCCTCCCTGAGGGCCGCAACGACCTCACACAAGGCGTCCGGGCGGAACAGCGTGTTGCGCTCTCGCGGCGTTGGATGGACATGACGCCGCAGAGCTTCTCGCCATATAGAAGGGCGAGACACGTCCATGCAGACAAGAACGGCATTGAGAACGATATCCTGAAACTGGCGGTCATCCGACACATGTGACCAGAAAGCCGCACGGAACTTCGAGCCCCAACCCCGATCCCGATCCCGATCCAGAACCCGATCCCGATCCAGAACCAGTTCCCAATCCTGATTCCGATACCGAATCCGATCCACATCCAGTAGCCAATCCCGATCCCGATCCCGATCCCGATCCCGAACCCGATCCCGAACCCGATCCCGAACCCGATCCCGATCCCGATCCCGAACCCGATCCCGATCCCGATCCCGAACCCGATCCCGAACCCGATCCAGAACCAGTTCCCGATCCCGAACCCGATCCAGAATCCGATCCCAAACCCGATCCAGAACCAGTTCCCGATCCCGAACCCGATCCACGGCCTGAATCAGTAGTTGCATCTCAGAAGAGGGACAGCTATCCTCTTCACCATCAACATATTCAACATTGTATGGTGCATATAGTACCACATTAAAAAGAATATTGTGAAAAAGATCCAGATACGGCCCAGAATTACTCGCCAAAGAGCTAAGAATTACACCAAATATTTGCCTTTCATTATACATTAAACTGAGAAATACCATTCCTAATACATTGTAGCCCGGCGAACAGAGAACATGGTACCGAGCGACATCCGCCAAGTTATGAAAAAAGGTTCGAGCATGGTCTCTGTCATGACGCGCATTCCACAATAGGACGTCTGCGAAGAAGGCCGCCTGCGCATCATCGCCACGAAGACTCTCGGTCAGCCCTTGAACCCGGTCGCACACAATCGGTGCGGTGAAGGCCGCCAGAATCACCCCCACCCTGAGGAGAGAGGTTTTTTTGGTCTGCTCCAAGGCCAGGGCGACGGACTTGTCCCACACGGGGCCGGCATTGTCGGGCCGATGGGTCAGGGTTGTCATGTCAGCCAGCAACAGCGGCGCGCGCACCTCGTCGTCGGCGCAGCGGGCTGCGGCGACTAACAGCCCGGCCAGCACATCGGCCGCCCGTTCCGTCGCCGCCGGAATACGATCTATCAGCAGGCCCGACGCGACAGACGCAATGGCCGCCGCGTCTGCGTCAGACGCCGCGTCCCGCCCTGTCGCCAGGATCCAGTCCATCAGATCGCGCTGGCTTTCTTCCGACTGGCGGTCGGCGACCAGCAGGCGTATCATTTCGCGCCAGCGCGGGTTGGTCAGAACCGGCGCCAAGGTGTCCCGCACAAACGCGTCCCCGCGCTGTTCCGACAAGATGTTGATATGGCGAGCGGTCAGGTATTCCTGGAACGTCAGGTGGATGAAGCTGTACAGGCCTGCCCCGGCCTCGATCAGCAGGCCGGCGTCCTCGCGCACGAAATGCAGGAAAGCCTCGGCCTCGTCTTCCGCCGCCTCCCGCCCCTTTGGCCAGCGCTCCACCCGCTCGATGTGCTCCGTCAGCATGGCACGAAGGTGACTGGCCGGCACGACGGCCCGCTGGTCCGCCGCGCCTTGCCCCGCCTGTTCATGCATCCACTGGGCGATGGCGGCCACACGGCGCAGATGCCGCTGGTCCCGGCGATCCTTGCCGACCTCTTTTCCCATTTTGCCCGTGCGCCGGGCCTGCCAACTGATCATCAGAGTTTCGACGCACTTCTGGTACAGCACGACCCGCTGGTCGGGCAGCACCGCGTCGATGCGGTGCACCAGCACCATGATGGTCAGCAGCAGGGGATTGCGGGCCAACTCCCGGATCGACCGATTGTCGGGATCGGTCAGGATGCCCATCAGGTCGGCGACCATCGCCCCCCGGTCCTTAGGAGTCCGGGTCCGGGCCGCATGCCAGTCCTCGGCGAACCGCCGGATCTCAGGCTCACGCAAGGGCGCCACCTGGCAGTGGCCGAACGCACAGGGGTCCGAGAAACGCGCCTCCGCGTCGTACCCGGCCATGCGGGACGTGACGAGGACGGTGTTGCCGGGGAAGCTGGTGACAAGGCCTCGCACCCGTTCCCGCACGACGGTCTTGAACCGCAGATCCGGCAGTTCATCCACGCCGTCGAACAGCAGGATTGCGCGGCCGGTCTCCAGGAAATGCGTGACGAACACGAACTCGAAGCCTGGAATGGAGAAATCCGCTTTCGTCGCCGCCATAATGTGGTCGATCAGTGGCAGATCCGGATTGGCCTTAAGGGCATCGGCGTAGCGCCGCAACACCACCAGGATCGCCAGCCGGTCATCCGCTGGCGCGTTGTAGCGCCTCTGCAGGGCCGGGCTGATTCCCGCCAGGGCCAGAAACCGCAGGATGGTGGACTTGCCGCTGCCCGGATCGCCTAAAATAACGGTGCGTCGTCCGAGGCCCAGAAATGCCAGCGGATTGGTCCGGGCGGCCTCCTCGTCATCCTCCGGCGTGCCCTCGGCGACCGTCCCCAAGGGAATGTAAATCTTTTCCATGGGCACGCCACGGCTCGCCTCCTCCTTGCGCACCGACATTCCCACGAATTCGATGTGGCTGTGCCGCTGGATCAGGTTGTCGTTATACTGCCGACGGATGGTGCAGAGGGAGTCTCGCCGTTGCAGGCCATCCGGCAGGATATCGGGGTAGTAGTGCAGGCACAGCGCCTCAGCGTGCAGGAACAGCGCTTGCAGCTTGGTATGCCCCATGTGTTCGATGGGGAACGACAGGTCCAGGTTCTGTTTCAGCCGGCCGAACCATTCGACGTCGCCGCCCCCCTCTTTGCGCCCCGCGTTCACCAGATCGTCGGGCGTCACCAACACCCATTTCCAGATACGGCTGTCGTCAAAGTTCTTCTGCACTTTTTTCAGGGAGTCTTTAAAGTGATTCTGCACTTTTTTCAGGGAGTCTTTGATCGCCTGTCGGTGATCGTCGGCCAATGGGCTGGAATAGAACTTGAACTGGTACCCCGTCTTCGCATCGTCAAATGCGTCCAGGCCGTGAACGTCGCCGGCGCGATCATCGAACAGGTGGACCGAGCGGCCGAATTTGCGCGCCTCATAGAACAACAAAAGGCCAACGATGCGGGCGAATTCCTGACCACCCTCAGACCCTTTCGGCAGGATCTGCGACAACGGTTTCACGGCGGGTAAGCGGGACATCGATGGCCATCTCCAGACAACGTGCGAAGACGTACTTTGCGGTGGGAGGATTGGGCTGTCACGGAAAAATCGAACTGCTTGACCCTGCTGCACCAATCATCGCCGAATCAGCAGGGAACACCGAGACAGACGCGGACGTCCGAACGTCAGCATTGTCCGATGGACCGGGTCGATGGAACATCGCCGAGGCGGGAAATCGCGACCGCACCGATGGTGCTCATGACGTAGTCTCCTGGCTGGTGGTTTCGGGATCCGACGCGCCCACCGCTCCCGCCGATCTTCGCCGACGCCGTTTCGGGGCGGCCGAGTCCTCGCCGTCGGCCAGGCCGTCCTTGCGGGCGCGGTTGAAGGCGCGGTCGCCGTCGAGGAAAGCGCGCAGTATGAAGGGAATCAGGTCGGCGACGCCTTCCTGCTCCCCATAGGTGGCTTCATAAAGGGCGGCGTTATGCTGACTCTTCGGACCTGTCTCATTGCCAGGCGGCGCCGAGGGATGCAGGATCCTTGCGGGCTCGCACGCAGACGTCCGGGTCAACCGTTCCCGCAGCGCAGCGAGGACAACGGTTGACGCGGCGGCATCGCCACACGCTGGTATAGGGCGTGCAGGCTTGGGCCTGCACGCCTGCCACGCGGCGAGCGGGGGGAGCGCGAGGGGGAACACCCTCGCCAGCGAACAAAGACTCGCGCCGAAGGCGCTCCGCTTAGGAGGCCCGCGATGGCACAGCTCTTCATCACCGACATGGGCGCACTGGGCCGGCCGCTGCCGACCGGTGACGTGCTTCCCCCGTTGCCGGCGGGCACGATCGCTGCCGTCGAGCGCGCCGGGCTCACGGACGGCATGCCGTTCATCCTGGGTGACGACGGCGCCTACGACGTGGAGCTCAACCGCTTCTTCCGTTCCTGCCCGACCATGGGCGTGCGCGCGCCGAACAGCCTCGAAGCGTACGCCCGCGACATCCTGACCTGGCTGCGTTTCCTCGCCGAACGGCGCGGCGGCAAGACGCTGTGGCAGGCGGATCGGGAGGACATCGCCGCCTTCCACGCGGCGCGACGACGGTCGCGGCCACCGCATCGAATCTCGGCGGCATCGTGGAACCGGTGCATTGCCGCGCTGGAGAAGCTCTATCATTGGGCGCGGGAAGAGGCGCTCACCGCAACCACGCCGTTCAGCTATCGGCAAGTCTGGCGTCACCCGCACGGTGGCGTGCGTAGTGACCCGATGATGGTGTCGCACAACCGGGCGCGCGAGCCCGCCGCACGCCATGGCGATGTGCGCTTCGTGGCGCTCGACCGCTTCCTGCTGTTCCGGGATGTGGGCCTGCGGGGGCGGCTGCCGGACGGTACGGAGGATCCCCGCTGGCGCGGGCGCCATGGGGAACGCAATGCGCTCTTCGCCGAGTTGCTGGCAACGACCGGCCTCCGGCTCGCGGAAGCGGCCAACCTGCTGGCCTGCGAGTTGCCGAACCTCGATGGTCCTGACGTCCGGGATCGGCGGCTGCTGCCCTTCCGGCTGCCGGCGGCGATCGCCAAGGGGGCCAAGGCCCGGGAGATCCGGTTGCCGCGCCGTCTGCTGCGCCAGCTCCGCGACTACGTGGAACTGGAGCGCGCGAACGCCCTTGCCCGCGGCGGCGCATGCACACGCGCCCCGGGGAGCGGGAATCTGATCGTGGCCGCCGAGGTGGATCGCAGGACGATCACGCTCGCCCAGGGGCGCCGCCCACCTCGGCGTCTGTGCCTCGATCTCCTGTCCGCAGCCGAGCGTCAGCGTCTCGTCATCGCGACGAACAACGACGGCAGGCCCGCCCCGGCCCTGCTGTGGTTGACGGAGGCCGGCGGGGTGATGACGCCAGCGGCCTGGTCGGCCGTGTTCCGGCGCGCGAGCGCACGGTGCCGCGCCTTCGGGATCGACCTCGACGTCACGCCACATATGTTGCGCCACACCTTCGCCGTGCACATGCTGTCCATGCTGATCCGCGCCCAGATCGGCACGGTCGTGCGGGGCGGTGCCGGCGACAGCGCCGGCGGCGGGGCCTATCGCCGCATGATCGGCGACCCGCTGCAGAAGCTGCAGCGGTTGATGGGTCATGCGAGCATCACCAGCACCCACGTCTACCTCGACAGCCTGGAGGAGAGCCGCGCCCTCATCGACGCGGCGATGGACGGCTGGACGGTCGAACTCGCCAGCGCGGATGCGCCACCATGAGCGGGCCGCGCGGCCGGAAGGCGAGTTTCCCCGAGGCGCCGGCGGATACGGGCCGCGAACCCGAGACCCTTGTCGCAGTGCGGTTCTCCGTGCCGCTGCCCGACGGCGAGGCCGTTGGGGTGAACATGACCACGTGGTCGCGGCCGCGGCTCACCCGCAGCTTCGCCGCGGCCTTCCGCGACGACCTGACGGCGCCCGGCACGATCTGTACCAAGCCCATGGTCAAGCGCCGGCTGAACGAGTTGCGCCGCTTCTGGCGTTTCCTCGACGACACCGGCGAGACGGCCGAGACCGTCGAGGCGGTCACGCCGGACCTCATCGACCGTTACGAGCTCTGGCTGGTACGCCATGCCGGCGGTTCGATCCACCAGCGCCATCTCCTGGCCCGGCCGATCGCGCTGTTGCGCCTGATCGACGAGCAGCAGCCCGAGCGGCTGTCGCCCGCCCTGATCGAACGCTTGTCCTATCTGAGCCTGCGCCCGTACGAGCCGAGCCAGCCGCGTGACGCCTACAGCCCCGGTGTGGCGGAGGCGCTGCGGCAGGCGGCGCGCCAGCGGGTTCTGGACACCGCCACACGGATCGCGCCCGAGGGCGTCCTGCCGGACCCGCCCGACGGGCTTCACCCCGCCGTGCTTGAGCAGTATCTCGTGGTGCTCGGGGAGATCGACCAGCGCGGCTGGGTGCCCCAGCGGCGGGACCCCGTGGCCAACCGGCTGATTCAGCGCGCCGCCTGTTGGGGCACGCCGATCGGCCGTTGGGAGGACCTCCACGCAGGCTTCCATCTGCGCGCCGACGACGTGATCGCCTTCCTCGTCCTGTTGTCGCTGGAGACCGGCCTGGAGATCGAGGCCTGCACCCGGCTCAAGGCCGACTGCCTGCGCAACCCGGCCAAGGGGGCGGTCGAGATCGAGTTCCTCAAGCGCCGAGCGCGCGGCGGCGGCGTTCGAGAGGAGGGGGGTGGGGTGAAGGGTGTGGCGATCAGCCGCCGGACCTGTCGCGCAGTTTCCGGTCCTGAATATAATGCTCTGCCTGCCTGTCATAGTTTTCCGCCAAACTATGGAGGATCCGTGCCACGAATGGGTGCCCATACTCCCTGGCCTTCGCCCATCTGAGGTACTTCTCGGCAATCGCACGCTCTTCAGCACCTGTCTCGTCAACCCAATGGACGCCGCGGGCATTGATCACGCCGGCATGAAACCCGCTGGCGAGGGCCTCTGTTGCAACGTGTTCCATGACCTCACAGACGGGATCCATAGGCCAAACCTGCGCTTCCGACTGGCTGGCCCGCCCAAGGTATCCCCCGATCATGGAGTCTGCGATATCGGCGCGTCCCCGATCCGCACACTGGCGCCGGGCGGTCTCGACCCATCGGAACAGGGCTTGGCTATCCACGGTTCCGTCGTCCCGGGTCCCCGGAAGACGCTTCACATGGTCCAGCAAGCGATAAGCCTTGCTGGCAACGATTTCCCGATGCGTGGGGTCCTCGATGATCCATTCCGAAGGGTCCTGGCCACCATCCTTGCGGCGAAAGCAAAGCGTTAGGGCCTGGATGAACCAGGACGGGTCATTCGCGAAGGCGCGTTCCAGGTTCGGGATGCCGTAATCGGAATGATCGAGAGCCTCCAGATACAGGAACTCCAGTCCGGCCATCTCATCTTGCGTCACGCCGCTGCGCCCGTTCAGTTGCTTGAGCGCCTTGGCGACATGATACCCTTGGAACCGATAGGCTTCAGGGGGCTCGTCGCTTTCGGTCAGCAAGCCCCCCATGAGCCGCCTGAGCCGTGATGTCTCGATGGTATCAAAGTCCATGTGGACGGCATGAAAGGCCGCGCGGGGACGCCTGACCTCAAGAAATCGGTCGATGATTTCGGTGAGTTCTTCTTCGGTGTAATGAGCCCAGCCTGGGATAACCTCACGCCAATACGTGGCAACGCCATCGGGAAAGATCCGATTCAGAAGACGCCATGTTCTGGCGTCGAAAGGAGAATTTCTGAACAGACGCCCCTGATCTTTGAGGTCGAGCACGGAAAAAGCCGCTTCAATTGCTTTGGTCCGCACCGGTTCGTCCAGAGTCAATAGCAGCCCACGCAGGCACCATTCCCCCTGGTGCTTTTCGTTATCCTCTAGTTCCAGGCACCAGCGGACAAGGGATGGAATGTCCTGGTCGCCATACGCGGTCTTAGCAAGATACTGCCCGATGACCATCTCGGCTTCACCCAAGGTCAGCAAGGTGGCAACACCCTCCAGGCCGCACTCACGCCGAACTTCGGTCAAGGCCGCCCTGCGTTGCTGGTCAACCCAGGCGTCTCTTTTTTTGTAATCCAGATCCTCGGCCTCTATTTCATCGGCGCTGTCCTCGATCCACGCGTTTTTGAACAGCCAAGCGTGGCGGAGCACCGGGTCACGGGCCTCCAAGGTTTTCATGGCCTCACGCGCGCGGTCGCGCGTCTGCGCCTCCACACCCTGGCGGCGCGCCTGAGAGGTTACAGCGCAGCGTCTGATGTGTTCCCGCAAATCCGCTTTTTTCAGATCGTCGGTTTCCGAAGCGGCCCAGGAGTCCACGAGGTCCCAGATTGCGTTGCGATCTTCAGCATCTGGCAGACGCCGCATTGCGCCCACCAGACCGCTTAACGTGTTTTCGTCATGGGAAGGCCATGAAAGCGCCATGTCCAGCGCGGCACGGAAAAACTGGTGGCTTTCCGCCTCCGTCACGCCATCGCCAGCCCCTGCCCCTGCCGCGTCGTCCCTCCATAGCGGTCTTGAGTTCGGGAATACAGCGCTTGGACCTTGGCTCAGTTGCGCCATGCAGACTTTCCAAGCAACATCCGGGAAGGCATTCGACTTCGACAAGCATCGAAGGGCCTCTATGCGCTCTTCAATAGGAGCCGACGTTTGGGGAAACCAGCAAAGGAAGACATTCTGCAGGCTATTGAGCGGCGTATTGCCCCAGTTATCGTCGATTTCGATGCGGGACATCGCCGCCAGAATCCTGGAGACCCGCCCCAAGTGGCCCCAGGCCAGCGTTTCCAGCGCCCACAAAAGCCCAGTGCGCGGACAACTTGCAAATGGCCCAGTCGGCGCTGGCCGCAACAGGCCATGCAACACTGGTGCATCGTTCGGGAACAGGTCCTGTTCGATGATTGATAGGAATGTATCCGGTGCTGCCTCGGCGAGCAGGGGCAGGTCCCGGTCATGTGACCGCAGAGCCTTCAGCGATAGCGGCGTCAGGAGCCGCCTGACAAGCTGAGACACTTGAATCTCAAGGTCCAGGTTCATTCGATCCCGGAACAGATCGTTGCCGTGGACAGACAGCAGGACCAGCGTTTCACAAAGGCCCCTGCGAAGGGCTTCGGAGTGCTGTCGAACTTTTTCATACAGCTCTGCCGCCCACCTCTTGTCTTCAGTTAAATCAACAGCCGGGTCTTGTTCCGATAGCACATATTCGGAAACGACCAGAAAATCACGCAGGGTTGTCTCTGCAATGTGTGGCGCGACGGCGAATAAGGCGTCGATTTTTGAAACGACCCCACGAGATGTGCCGATTGCCCAGACCGGGGGATCTTCCTCAACAGTCAGGGCTTGCGTGAACGCGGCCTCTACTTCCTGATAGTCAGCGTTGGCGAGAGTCCCAAGTACCTCCTGATCCGATGGGGATGCGTGGTGCCAGGCACCAACAAGAACAATCGGGATCAGAGTCTGAGGATTGATGTGCCCACTGGCCCATGCGGGTTTCCGGATGGCATCATTCTTTGACATCCGCCGCCGCAAAACGGTTATCGACCGCCCGCTTTCTCTGGAAAGCCGATCAATACGATCTTGTTCCAACGCCATCGCCTGAAGGGCCTTGTTAAAGGCGACCTGCCCCAGGGGTTCAAGAGCCGCTGTAGGAGACAGGCGCGTATCATTGCGCGGCCGCACGGACACTCTGGGGCGCTTGAGGTAAGGCCCGACCAATTCCCGTTCTGCCTCGTCATAACGAACGATGGGCAGGAACGGTGCGGTCGATGGGGCGAGGGTTCTCAATAGGTTCGGGTCGTCGATGATGACCGCAAGGTCAGACCAGTGGTTCTGATCGGAGGTGCTTTCGAACAGGCAGGCCAGGAAGGCCAGGGCTTCATCCCGCGAGTCCGCCGCTATTGTCACGGGTCTTTCGTCCGGCTTGGACAGCGCGTCCAGAACCTTCTCGCCATAGGCCTTGATCGCGGGGGCGAATAATCCACGCGACAACGGGGCATCGCTGACCCCACTCCATGTATCCCAGTGGGAGCGGAGGGTTTGAAAGCCCTTCGTAGGCTTTTCCGTTTCTTCCGCCAGCCAGATCCGTGCGGAAATTGATGTTTCAAGCCATTGTTCGAGGTCGCTTGCATCGTAGGCCCGAACTGATTTCCAAAGGCCGTCTCTTTGCTTCGCTTCCACCCACTTGGTTTTGCCAGGCCAATTGCGTGGTGTGACGAATACAAACGTTGTCTCCGAAATTTCTGTAGTATTTACGCCGTCCGTGCGAGCGGCGTAATCACTGTCGGCCTTGCCGGCAGGGTTGTCCGTCGTTCCGAACTCCCAGCCGGATCGCCCAAGCGGAACCCAGGGTGTCGCCGCGTTCGCTTCGATGACCCCATCCCAGCCCTTGCGCTGTCCTTCATCGTAGCCTGGAAAATCAGCGGCAACGAGCTCCTTCCCGGTCTCATGGACCAGCATGCGTAGAAGGACCGCAAGCCGCGTGCGCGCCTCGATGTTCTTTTCTGCCCAGTTCTCGATATCGCGCGCTTTGATGGTCAGGAAGGACGGCACATGGGCCCGAGGCAGGGTGCTGGCGAGACCTTCCTCGGCCTCCCTCGCATCATGCCGCGCCTGCATATCGAGGAGAGCCTGACTGTTTGCTCCGAACGTTTGCGCAAGGCGCCGGGCCATCTCGGGGGATAGATCGGCTTTCCCGTTCAGCATGTTGGATAACGCGGGGCGGCCAACACCGAGCAGCTTGGCTGCCTGAGCGACGGAAACACCCTGGGGAATGACATGGGCTCGAATGTATCGGCCCGGATGGTGTGAGGGTAGCTTAGAGTTCGCCATTTGAGGTCTCCGTGTCGAGAGCGCCTCCTCCAATATCGTATTGTGTCGCGCGACGCAATACAGTTTTTCGGAAAGCGGCGCCCCCCTCCTTCCCGCGCAATCCCTCTGTCGTGGTCTTTTTTGCGTGCAGGCGGGCGCCGGCGCGGGTATCAACGCGGGGCTGTTCCACCCACCCGCGTGCAGAGCCCGGCTATGACCCGCCATCCGCCCGAAACGGGGGCGACCGGGGAACCAGCGACAGCCGCACCCTCGCCTGGTACATCGCCAACCGGCCGTTCGGCACGGTGGCGGGCAAGATCCAGTACAAGCACGCATCGATCGCCATGTTCGAGGGCTATGGCGGCGCCAGCGCGTCCGGGTTCCGGCGTGAGGTCGAGCAGGAGCGCGCGCTCGGTCAGCTCGACGACATCGTCGAGCATTACGAGGACTTCCGGCGCGGCTTGCGGCCCACCGGGCCAGCCTCGGCGCGCATCCTGTCGGAGTTCGCACAGGTGCAGCATGCGCTCGGCGACCTGCCCGGCCGGATCGTCGACCGGCAGCGTCTGCGCGCCCTGCTCGGACATCTGGGGCGGACGCTTCATGTCGGCTTTCTCAACGACTGCTTCTTCGATCCGGCCACCGCGGCTTGCCTTGATCGCGGCCGCGCCGCCGACCGCGGCACCCCGGTCCTCCCGCACTGCAGCCCGGATCGCTGCCCGAACGCCTGCATCACCCACCGCCATCTGCCACCGTGGCAGGCCTCGATTGCCGAGGCGGAGCACCTGCTCAAGGACAAGCGGCTGTCGCCCCTGCAACGACGGGCGCTCATCGACGACAATGCCCGCAAACGTCGCCTGATCGCTGCTCTGACGGAGGACGCGCCACCATGACCACGCCGATCGGCACCACGGCGGAGACCGCCCTCAGGCAAGCGATGGAGCGGCTCCTCGCCGGACGCCCGACGCTCACCGATGGCCGGCTCACCGTCACCAATCTGGCCCGGGAGGCCGGACTGTCCCGCGCCAGTGCCTACCGTGCCGCCGCCATCGTTGAGGCCTTCCGGGATCACATCAGGCAACGCGCCGCGCGCGACATGATACTGGCGGCGCGGCAGGACCGCATCGCCGCGCTCGAAGCCGAACGGGCCGCCCTGCAAAGGCAGGCACGCGATGACCAGCGCGCGCTGCGCGCGACCGTGCATGCCATGGCCCAGCGCATCCAGGCCCTGACCCTGCTCGTGCAGGAGCAGGAGCGTCGGATCGCCGGTCTTCATGACGAACTCTCCCGATCCGGCGTGGTCGTCCCGTTGGGCAGGGGCGGTGACGACTGAGCGGTTCGCGTGCCGGCTGGCTTGGCGTGGCGCTTCATGAACGCGCGGTCCGAACGCAGGAAAGCCTCCAGCATGTGCGGGATGAGTGTCACCGCATCGACCGGTTCGTAGAGCTTGCCATGGTCGGCGGCGTAGAGATCCAGCGCCTCCTTGAGCGGCTTCGGGATCGTCACCGACAGACGCACCGTCTCGATCTTGGGCAGCGGCCCGAGCTTCAACTGGGTCATGCGCCGCCTCCCGCTCCCGCTGGACTCGAGGCGATGCGCCGCGGCGCCATCGCCGGAGGTGTCTCATGGTGCGGCAGGCGCGGCCGATACTGCACGGTCAATGACTTACGCCAAAGCCCCCTCAATGAGACATGTTGACCGTTCAGATAAGCCGCGTACTTTTTGAGGGCAGCGTTCAGGGGCGCGTCCAGGGTGACGGTCAGGCGAACCGGGGTACGGTCCGGCAGGCGGGGCAGCTTGAGCATGGCTCAGCCTCCTCGATACGGGCGAAGCACAAGGTCCCGATGCACGATGACACGCAGCGGGAAGCCGGGGCGGATGGTCAGGGTCGGCTGGACGTCGAGGAACCGCTCGGTCAGGCGCGAGCCGGCCCGGCTGACATTGCCCTGCAGGGATTCGCGCAGGGCCCGGACCAGTTCGGACTCGCTCTCGCCCAGGGTCAGCTCGGTGCTGACGCCAAGGAGAGTCGCCAGCACGACACCCGTGGCCAGACGGTCGGTGTGATAGTCCACCCCGTCTTCCAGACCGGCGTATCCGGCCGGGTCGGTGGCCGGGAGGTTGTCGATCTCGATGGAGGAGCCGTCCGGCATGACGATCCGGTGCCAGACCACCAGGGCGCGGGACTGCCCGAAGGCGATGATGCTGTCGTAGGTGCCGATCAGGCGCGAGCCCTGTGGGATCAACAAGAACCGGCCGGTGACGGTGTCATAGACGTGCTCGGTGACCTGGGCGATCACGGTGCCGGGCAGGTCGGAGTTGAGGCCGGTGATCAGACTGGCGGCGATGATGCTGCCGGCCATGACCTGATGCGGCGAGGCCGGGGTCTCCAGGGCGTGCGGGTTATAGATGCCGCCGGTCTGGCGCCGGTTGAGGAAGTCCAGCTTGGTCTGCTGGCCGTTGGGGTCGCGTTCCGGGTCCAGGGCGAGGCGATCACCGGGCAGCGCCAACGGCGGGGCGTCTTCGGCGGCACGGACGGATCCATCCGCTTCCAGCGCGGCGGCCACGGCCCCGCCCGGCCGGGTATCGATCCGGAACAGCACGCCGGACTCGCGGGCCTGCAGGGCCTGGGCGGCCAAGCGCTGGCGCTCTGCCTCGGCGACCCGGTCGGCGGGATCGGGCTCCAGGCCGGCGCGGCGGCGGTGTTCCAGGATGGGACGGCCCAGGTCACCGGGCAGCGGCGGTCCCAGCACTGGGGGCGGCGCGGGCGGGCCCAGGTCGCCGTAGTCGTCGGGCAGGCCCTCGAGACCCTCGGGGGTCGGCCGGTGATCGGTGCGGTAGAGGTCCTCGCCGTCTGATCCCCGTCGCAGATCCGGCCCCTGCAGGGCCAGCAGGGTCACGGTCATCACCGCGCCGGCCCCCAGGGCGGTCAGCCCGATCAGCAGGCCGCGCCGGAAGCGCACCACGCGGCGGGGTGCCGCGCGCAGGGCCAAAGTCTCGGGATCGGCCTTCGGGGGCGCGGTCATGATCCGCCCCCTTCGGTCGGGCGGCCGTCGGTGCGGGTGATGCGCACCACCTGCTGGTCATGCCCGCCCAGGCGCAGTTCGGCGGCGGCGAACAGGCGGTCGACAATATAATAGTGTCCGCGCATGCGGTAGTTGACGAGTTGGCTGCCGCCGTCGGGGCCGATGATGAACAGCGGCGGCGCCTCGCCTTGGTCGATGCGGCGGGGGAAGGCGATGAAGACCTTGTGGCCATCATCGAAGGCGCGCACCGGCCGCCACGGCGGATTGTCGCCGGAGATGGCGTAGCGGAAGCGCAGGCCATCCAGGTTCAGGGCGTCCGCGATGGGCTGCGCCGCCTCGGCGGCATCGTTTTGGCGGCGCAGGGCCAGGATCCGGTCGGCTGGATAGGTCCATGACAACGCGGCCATGGCGGTGGCGTCCGTGCTGACCAGGGCCAGGTGGTAGGCGCGGCGGTCGGTGGTGATGACCATGTTGGTGGCCAGGCCGGGCGCGAACGGCTTGACCAGAACATGGACGCGACGCTCGGCGCCGGTCCCGCTGGTGGTGTCGCCGATGACCCAGCGCACGGTGTCGCCGGCGGCGACCGAGACCAGGGTCTCGCCGGGCTGCAGGGCGATGTCGCTGATGCGCTCGGGCGCGGTGTAGAGGCGGTACAAGGCACCGGGCGTATAGGGGTGGACCTGGATGGCATTGAGGTAGCCATGCCGGGTCGGCTCGCGGGTGGCGGCGGCATTGGCGGCGGCGACCCGCGCCTCCGGCGGCCGCTCGTCGGGCTCCGGCTTGCCGGGCGGCGGCAGCAACTGGCCCGGCAGGGGCAGCGGCTTGGGCACCTCGACGATCACGACCGGGCGCGGCGGCTCGGGCATAACGGTCGCGGGCTGGAAGTCCTCGCTGCCGTAGCGGATCGACGGCGGCGGGGTGCGCCCGGCGCAGGCGGCCAGCGTCAGCAGGGAGACGGTGGCGGCCAGGGCCGCGCGGGAGCGACGGGGGACGATCATGGGGCGGTCCTTTCCTGCGGGGGCGCGGACGGATCGGGCTGGAGCACAGCGGCCGGCGCCGACTGCTCGGGTGTCTCGGGCGCGCTGGTGTCGTAGGTGCGCGACCAGTCGATGGCGGTGATGAACAGGCCGAGCGGATTGGTGCGCAGGGCCTCGGCGGTGCGGGGCGGGCGCAGGATCACGGTGAGGATGGCGGTCCAGCGCTCGGTGGCGACCGGGCTGCCGCGTTCAAACACGTGCTCGGTCCACGCGACCTGGAAGGACCGTTCGGAGGCGCGGACGACGCTGGTGATCTGCACGGAGACGCTGCGCTCGCCGATGCGGGCAAAGGGCTCAGCGGCGCGGGCATGGGCGTTCAGGAACACCGCCGCGCGGTCGGTCACCAGGTCGTAGGCGGCGAGCCAGTTCCTGCGCACCAGGACGGGATCGGTGGAGACGGACCGCACGTTGGTGATGAACCGGCCCAGGTGCCAGGCGATCTGGGCGTCGGTGGGCTGGTAGGTCTCCACCGCCGGGGCGACGGCCCGGGCGGCGCCGAAGGTGTCGACCTCGACCACATAGGGCACGACCCGGCTCTGCAGGGACTGCCAGACCAGTCCGCCCGACAGGCCCACAGCCAGGGTCAGGCAGCCGAAGGCCATCAGGCGCCAGTTGCGGGCCTGGACGCGGGCGGAGCCGATGCGCTCGTCCCACAACTGGGCGGCTTTTTGGTAGGGGGTGACGGGTTCGGGGGTGCGGCCGTAACGCTGCACCGGACGCTTGAAGGGCATGGCTCAGTCCTCCGTGTCGCCAAGGGATGGCGCGGTCCCGCCGCCTGGGCGGTCGCCGTCGCGCAGGGTCTGCTGAGCGTCCTGCATGCGGGCGCGCATCTGTTGCTCGGTGCGCAGACGGCGCGCCCAGGCGGGGGCGGATGATGATGGGTCGGGGATGGGGCCAGCGGATCCGGCGGGAGCGGTTCCGCCGGTGGCGGTCCAGGCGGCGCGGCGGCCGTCGGCGGCGGCCTCGCGGAGCGGTCGGGTGGCGGCACTCCCTGCGGCGCGGGCCATACCGCCGAGCCCGGCGAGGGTGGCGCAGGGTCCGCTCGTCCCGGACGTGGCCTCGCCCAGGCGGAAGGCGCTCGCGGCACCCGTTCCCAGGGCGGTCCCGGCGCGCACGGCGGCCAGTCCGCCCGTCCCGGCCAGACGGGCACCGGCCAGGGCGGTACCGCCACCGATCAGAGCCACGCCGGCGGCGGCTCCGCCGGTACCGAGCACAGCCCCGGCGCCAAGCTGCGGCGCACCGGTGACCAGACCGGCGGCGATGCCGGGACCGAAGATGCCCAGGCCCAGCAGCGCCAGCGAGGCCAGCACCAGGGACATGGCGGCTTCGATGGTGGGCTCGCCGGCATCGAGGGCTTCGGTGAAGGTATCGAACAAGCCGGCGCCGATGCCGACGATGACGGCCAGAACCATCACCTTGATGCCGGCGGCGACCACGGCGCCCAGCACGCGCTCGGCCAGGAAGGCGGTCTTGTTCCACAGCGCGAACGGCACCAGGACGAAGCCGGCCAGGGTGGTCAGCTTGAACTCCAGGATGGTGATGAACAGCTGCACCGACAGCACGAAGAAGGCGACGATGACCAGCACCCAGGCCAGCAGCAGCACGACCACGCTGAGCAGGTTGGAGAATACTTCGGGGAAGCCAACCATGTCGGCAACGTGGTCGAGCAAAGGCCAGGCGGCCTCGAACCCGGTGCCGGCGATGCGGCCGGGCCGCAGCAGATCGTCGGCGGCCAGACCACCGGCGGTCAGGCCGAGCCCGGCGAAGGAGTCGAACAGGATGCCGGCCAGGGTCTCGAAGCGGTTCAGGATGAAGGCGAAGGCGCCGACATAGAGCACCTTGCGCAGCAGCTTGCCGGGCAGCGCGTCATCGGTGCCCAGAGCCCAGAACAGGCCGGCCAGGGTGATGTCGATGCCGATCAGGATGGTGGTCAGGAAGGCGACGTCGCCCTGCAGCAGGCCGAACCCGCTGTCGATGTAGTGGACGAAGGTATCCAGGAAGGAATCTACAATGTTGAGATCCTGCATGACGTCGCCTGCTTTCGGTCAAGTTCAGACATGGCAAAGGGATCAGCGCGGCGTGTAGGCGCGGCCGTCGCCGAGGAAGCGTTCGGTGGCGATGCGCGCCGCTTCCTCCGCCTGGGCCTTGCGGGCGTTCTCCTGCGCCTCGGCGCGGGCCTGGGCGGCGAGCAGGGTCTGCAACTGCATCTGCTGCTTGGCGGCGAGGGCGAGGAACTGGTTGCCGGCCTGCTGCGCCTGCAGGGCACCGACGGCCCCCTGGCTGCGGGTGACCAGATCGGCCAGCACGCCGTGATCGGCGCGGATGTCCTCGACGATGCGGGCCTGCACCGTCATGGAGTGGTGCCAGGCGTCCATGGCGTCCCGCCAGCGTTCGCGCGCGGCGAAGGCCATGTCATCGACGGTGACGGTGCTGTCGTAGGTCTCGGGGTACCGCGCCCGCCACTGATCCTCGAGGTCGGCGAGGTCATAGCTGAGCCCCTCGGCCTCGCGCATCAGGGCGTCGATGCGCACCAGGGCACCGGTCAGCTCCCCCAGCGCGGAATGGTCCAGGCTGGTCAGGTTGCGGGCCATGTTTTCCAGCATGACGGCCTGGTTCTGCAGGGCGCGGATCTGGTTGTTGATCTGTTCCAGGGCGCGGGCGGCCTGCAGCACGTTCTGGACGGTGTTGGTGGACTCTCACACCCGCCATGCGGCGCGGCCGGCCCCGGGCATGGCGAACACGAGGACAGCGGCGATCAGCGCCGCCAGGGAACGGCGGGTTATGACGGATCTCCTTCATCATGGGGGATCGGGAATGGCGTACCGGCGGCCTCGGTCTCGATCAGGTCGGCGGCCCAGTCCAGGCCGCGCGCCCGCAGGAAGGCGGCGGCAAAGGGAGCGCCAGCGGACGTATCGGACAGGCTGTCGATGAGGGTCTGCGCGGCCGGATCGGAGGCACCGCACAGGGCCAGCGCCAGCGGTCCCAGGCAGCGAATCACCGGCAGGGTTGCGCCAAATTTAGGCGGTGCGTTATGATTTTAGATCATATTGCGCTGGAGGTTGAATTTCATGGCATCAAAGCTTCCGTACATGCTTTCAGTTGGGTTGATTCCGAAGATTTTTGAGAAAGCGCAGAACGCCCGAAGACCGGAACGATTTACTCAGGATTTTCTGGAGACAAAACTTGGTCATTCAGGCGGAGCCGCGCGACCCATTATTTCGCTCCTAAAAAGGATGAGCTTCTTGAATTCGGATGGCTCACCTACAGCTCTCTATGATCAGTTTAGGAATACTGGAACGCAAGGCGCTGCCATTGCGCAGGGTGTCCGCATCGCATTTTCAGAAATCTTCGAGCGCAACGAGTATGCTTATGAATTGTCTCGAGACAAGATGACTTCTTTGGTTGTGGAGATTACTGGCGGAACCAAGGAGGACAGCAAGACAAAAGCTATAGTAGGCACTTTTTGGGCTTTAAAGGAATTAGCAGATTTTGACGCGGATACAGATAAAACGTACACCGAGCCAGTAAGAGACGGGCAGCGTGAAGTGTCATCAGTGAGCGCCGCGCCGGGAGTCGACGAGAATTTATCTAAGGAGGAGTCAGCTAACGTTGAGTTTAGAGTTGGCTACACCATTAATCTTAATCTACCGGAAACGACAGATCCAGATGTATTTAACGCTATATTTCGCGCTCTAAAAGATAACCTCCTGAGGAATTAAACATGAATAGAATCGATGCCATTAAATTTTTTGGGCTCAATAACCTTTCTATTGAATCCAGCATTAGAATGGCGGAAAGGGAGTTGGACGTAGATCTTGGGCACGCTCACGCCATTCGGAAAAGGCAAGATGATATATATTACCCCCAGTTTCCGGAAAGACTTCGAAATGAAGCAGCGGATATGGCTTTAAGTTATTCAATTTTTTATTGCCTTGAGAACTCTATCAGGGAAATAATTGTTCAGCGGCTTGAAGAAACTCATGGCGAGAATTGGTGGCAGGATGCTGTGCCTGAAAACGTTAGAAAAAACGCCGAATCAAACAAAAACAGAGAGATTTCATCAGGCGTGACACCTAGATCTGAAGATATGATTGATTTCACAAATTTTGGAGAACTTGGAGAAATTATTAAGAAGAATTGGGATATTTTCGGAGATATGTTTCGGGATGTCCGCGCTCTTGAAAAAGTACTCTCTACGCTTAACACATTGCGTGCTCCTATAGCGCACTGCAAATCATTAGCTGAAGATGAAAAAACAAGGTTGCACCTCAGCCTTAGGGATTGGTTTCGTCAAATGGGATAGATATTTATTTTTGTCGTTGAATTAGACTTCATTTCCAGCAGCAGCAGCGGCGGGCCGTCCAGATGCGCGTTGCGCGCCGGCCCGGCCCAGACCGCCGACAGCGGCATCAGGTGGGCGAGGTTCAGGGTATGGACCAGCGGCTGGCGCACGTTGGCGTAGACCTGCCCCGGCAGGCTGCCCAGCCAGGCTTCGACGGCATTCACGGTCTCGCGGATGCAGGTGAAGCCGAGGCCGTTGATCACGCGCTCGACGGCGCGCACCCGGTCCTCGACACAGGCGCGGTCCTCGTCCCAAACGGTGACGGTGGCGGTCAGATGGCCGAAGCCGACATGATCGCCGCCCCGTGCGAAAAGAGGCCGGACAAGGCCGGCCTCTTTTCGCACCGATCTATAGAGTCGCGTCGGGGCAAAGCCCCGACGCGGGCGCCTGCAGCGTGAGCGTTCGGTTTCCCCCACCTGGACGCGGCGATAGTGGTGTTGGACGGTCGGCCCGACGATGACCGGGCAGGAGTTGGCCGATGGCGTTTCCGAGTTCTGATGACTGTCTTCAAGACAG
>Ga0126339_10000113_pt1 | contig 31512 bp, 28 predicted proteins | sample OrbTmetagenome_2_FD_92532 | JGI IMG/M metagenome (GOLD analysis project Ga0126339, IMG submission 92532) | Coral microbial communities from Petempiche,Puerto Morelos, Mexico - Orbicella T R C metagenome | ecosystem: Host-associated > Invertebrates > Cnidaria > Coral | place: Petempiche,Puerto...
ATACAACCAGTGACGTCACAAGGTCCTTAACTCGGTTCCAGAGCCCGGACACAGTTTTGCTCCAAAAAGTCGATTTCAACAGCTAAAAAAAGCACTTTCCGTTAAGATTTGACAGAAATAAAGCTCATCATTACTTTAAGCACGTTTGAAACTATAGATTGGGATAATAAAAGAGAATACGAAAATTTCGTTTCAGTGGCACTTTAATAGCCGCAAGGTTCCATAACACTGCGTCCCAGGGCCCATTATATATTTGTAGTTGCTGTGACCAGCTGTGATATAAACACAATGCTTTCGCAGCTGCTAAAATAAGAAAATCAAACCCTGCTGCTGAAAAAATATCTTTTAAAAATAAAAAGTGTCAACAATCAAGAGTGTCTGCATAGAACATGTCATAATTAATTACTTAGTAAAGAATAAAGTTCCACAACAAAATAAACCATCAGCGCTTATAGATATCCTTGAAATAATCCAGCATAAGTTTCCCCAAACTGAGAGTTCTCACAAATTCAGGTATGGCTAAGTATTAGCCCATTGAACTGCCATCTGTAAAGATATTCTTTTCCATTCCATTGCAGCAGACACAAGTACCCATTGGGTACCTATTTTTTAGTTTGCAATACTTGACCTGGATGGCCACCTCTATAAGGTTACACTATTCCTGGTTCCAAATATGTCCCCTGAATGGAGGTTCTATTGAATGTCCCTGACTACATGTAAATTACCTTATCTCGTGTTGCCTGTGGTATCAACCTTTATGTAAATATATGTTAGTTATATACAGTATACACGAGAAGAAGTTACTGACCTCCATGAAGTAAAACATAGCATTTTGATTGTACAAAATGTCAGACAAGAATACTTTTCCACTTGTCAAGATGTCAATTTGATGCTTACAATAAAATGAACTGGAAAGAAATGCAGGGAAATACCTATGGGAAGAACACAAAAAAAACACTGTGTTTATCTTGATAGCATTAACTTTTTCAGGTTTACTGGGAATGAAACTGCACACTCTAAAGACAAAAAGAGAGACTAATGAAGCAGTGGAGCTTGGCTTATCAGGCTCACAGAGACAAAAAACTGCAAATATGTCAACTTACATCCTTTCCATTACATCATATGCAAACACCTGTGCTGGCTGAAAGGAATCTGGACAAATCCTTCCATCTTCACTACAGATATTGACTGTTAAAAAAATGATAAAATCAACTTAAATCTTATCAGGATTGAGTTTGAGTATGTCAAGTAGTTTCAAACTTTCACATACTATGAACATTTTTTAGTGACCCATACTAAGTTTTACTGTTTGTAGATGATTATTAATCAATTTTAGTTGTTCCACTTACTTTCAACCTGACGTCGGATGGATTCCTCCAGCCCGATTGGGTTTGATGCCTCTAATGAGATATACTTGCTATAAATACTGACAGCATCTATAACTATACTTCTTGTCCTTCTTCCGCAAAACCCATGTTGTTCATTTTCAAAGTCTGGTGTCAGGTCAAAAGTAACTTTTGATGATCGAATTCCTATTTGTCTCCGACCAGTATCATTATTGATGTAATTTGTAGTACCTTGAATGCTTTCTCCCTCTGCCTGGTTACTCAAGTTCATTTGATTTAAACCATCAAGTAAACCACTACAGTAACTGAAACGTGCCTCTTGATTGCTAGAGTGGTTCAAATTACTAGAAATGGAAGTGTTATCACTAGAAGTTCGTTTATGTCCACAATGATCACATACATCTTTGTTTGATGAGGTGGGGTTGATTATATGTCCACAACTGTTGCATAGCAACAAAACTTCACTGCTATTCTTTTCCATAGGAATTGATGAAGTAAAACTCTCTGGCTCATAACTAGTGAAGTCACCAAACTCGTTATTGTCACCATCTAAAATACATGACTGATCTGCAACTTCACTTGGACTACCACAAGTGTTAGGTTGATTTAAAGAATTCCCCATGCTACACAAAAGCAAAGAATTTGGCAAGGCAGTCACATCTCCATCTGGAATGGCACTAGCAGTCTCACCTTTCGAAGATTTTAACCTTGACATAGAGTTAATTCTTAAGCGACTTATAGTTGAAAGTCTAAACGTTTCTGCTGTCAGCCAAAAGTTTAATAGATTTGTAGCATTTTGTTTTTGCATATACTCCATAAAATAAGGTAAAACACTGTCATCCATTAGGACTTCTACCAGGGTCTTGGACAATTGCGATTTTCTCCGAAATGTTGCTACACACTGAAATAAAAAAGGACAATAAAATTACTTTAAGTATTGTACAAAGTAAGTAACACCCTTCAGTTTCAATAACATTGATTTATAAAAGAGGAAAAAACAATTTGAACTGCTGTAGATCAAATTCTGCACTATAATGGTACACCAAATGTATATTGTACCTTGGCAGACTTTTTCCGTGAAACGCTTGCAAATAACTTTCTGCATTCTTGAACTGTGGAGAGAGAAAAACCTATGTGGTCACTACTTGGAAATTCATTTAATGCCGGCAGTATAAGCAAAAGCATGGTTAACAGAAATCGAATTCACCATTCCAAATCAACATCATAGATGGATTTTTTGGTTTCAGCAAATTGAAGTATTTTTTGAAGTTTGATGCGATTCTGTATTTTTCAGTGGTGGGGAGGGAAGGGGAAAAGCAATAGCCTCTTCCAGACGTTCAGTCAGTTGGGGCACTGGGCAAAAAACGTTGCACAAAAAAGAATAAAAAAAAGTGTGGCAAGAGGAAGCGAAAGAACGCCTGTGGGCAAACTTAAAGTGCACCTAACCCCCCAATTTTTTTTTCGCTAAAACAAATCCCTTGTTATTCGAAGCATTTGGGTGAAAAAATTTTTGAATTTGGTTGAATCCTCGATTTTCTACGCCCTTTCAAAGTTGTGCTTGAAGTGTTGTGCGACCGCGTTTTAGGGAGTCTGGGGCAGTGGTTGCTGATGATGTCTACCCAGGGACTAAACACAATGGCGTCTCAGTCAGATCTCTGTATTTGCTTGAGAAAGTGGAGAACAAAACTAATTGTTCCAATATATTTTGGGACTAAAACGTCCACGTTTAGTTTCAGAATCATTTCTCTTCTGTCACTGGAGTCAGAGTTAAGTTCTGATTTGGAAGACTCCAAAATAAACTTCGATCGAGCACGACAACAACTTCGACAACTGTGAAGTCACTGCTTACAGCTTTGAGAACAATTTGCAATATTTCAAGCGACGAAGGGGAAGACTTCTTTGCGGATGAGCTGCTTGTATATTAGGAATGGAGAGCTAGATATGAAGTGGAGGAGCAGGCAAACGAAAAGCAGGAAAGAAGACTCATGGATACCCTGCGAGCAGGTGTCAAAACAGCCGCTGGATCGATTCTCCTCAAACATGGTCGTGAAACAAAATGGTGGTGTTTTGGAGCTACTTTCGAGATTTCATCAGGGCACAGAAAATTGAGGTTTTAACTGAATCCAAAAATTTTCTCACAGAAGTATTTCAAATAACAGGTAGATTTGTTTTAGCGGAAAAAAAAATGGGGGTTAAGTGCACTTTAAAGGTTGTTCCGGTATACGAGGATCTGGTATACCCTCTGATTGGTCAATTTTGACAGGTTTTGTCAACACTTGAGTGTTACTGACGTAGATGAGAATGCAATAGGGCGGCGGTCAGAGACTTTTCAACGGGTGATGTGGCGTTCAAATCTGTGATAAACATCACACTAAAAAAAGATTTTCCTCATGTGGAATGCCTTCACTAAGAACAGAAGGATTGCATAAAAAATATGGTCTATGGAAGATGTCTTTGCAATCCTTCCCACCGGTTTTTGGAAAGAGTTTAATCTTTCAACTCTTTCTACGAGTTATTTCTTCACTGAATGTAAAAGTTCGCACCATCTCCATGATCATGGTGGTTTGTCTAGCACTCCTGGCGATAATGAATGGGGTTGACGGACCTACACAACTCCCACCATGACATATGTACATTTGCCGTTCTGTTTTCAGTCGATCGACCTTTCGCTTTGCAGAGTTTGACAATTCTTTGATTTGCCATGTAGTGTTTATACTTTGTTTAGGCTTGTCTCTATTGCAAGATATCTTTTAAAGTCTCCAAGTGTTGGCTTTTGAGGGAGAAAGTTTGAAATATTCCAGAATATGTTGTTAACTTGCATTCAAAATAAGGTTGACAACTGAAAGCCACAAGCCGTTGGTCATGTTACAGGTCCCAGTAGTCGGTCTATAAGTGGTCGGAAGGACCTTTTGTTAAGTTTGCCCACAGGCGTTCTTTTACTTCCTCTCATTGTGCTTTTTTATTTTTTCCTGCACCGTTTTTTGCGCTGCACCCCAACTAACTGAACGCTTGGAAGAGTATGTTGAACAGGATGTATTTTTAAGATCATAAATAACATTGTCTTGCATGATTCACACCCCCATCTTTTTTTTTTGAGTAATCAGTACCTCTATAGGAATGTAAAGCTGATGGAAAGCTTTCAAGAAGGAATTCATAGCTAGACTCAGCAAAATGTTTAGGAGAAGCTGATTTCCCAAAAAATATCCTAATGCCTTTTATGTTCTGAAGTTTAATTGTCAAAAAAACCTTGACACACAGGTCACCTAAAATTTTGGAGGAAAGGTTCTTTTAGCATGTAAAAGTTATGCTGCCACTTCATTTGTTCAATTATTTCATTTTTTAAATGATACTTGATCAGGGTTGCCACTTATTAGAACCCAAAAAATTCCCTGACTTTTCACTGACCTCAAAACAATTTTCACTGACCTTGAATTAGGTGAATTATCAAATAAGCCAAATCCACTTTTAAATTAGCTTCAGCTTCTTTTGCAGACCACCGTTATGAACAGTTCTATTTTCGTTGCATGATCTATGAACATGAACACGAACAGCCCGTGATTTACAAAGAATGCGTGACTTTGAACAATGCGTGATTATTTTTCTCTGTTTCTCTGTTGGTCTTAAATAGTTTAGCAATTGTGTTTTCCTTTATTAGACAGCTCATGAATAGTTTGTTTTAGGACTAGAATTTTAGGTTTCGACTTCAGTTGCGATCAGCGTCAGTACTGCGAACATTCAGTTGTATTTAACCTTCATTGTATTAGTTCTTCCAAGCCACAGAGATCCACTCTTCAGAATCTAATAATCAACTACAATAAAGATTAAAGAAATCTATGGTGGTTTGATACATTTGTCGCCTTCTGCACCAAAATTTCTGAAGAGCAACAAGCCTCGTCCAAGTAGCAGAGCTGACCTATAAGCAACAAGGACATATGCATCTTCGGTAATTAGGAACAAACAAGTCAAGGAACTATGTCCGATGGTGAAGAAGTTATTGCATCCTCTCAGCATTAAGTTGAGTTCAGTGGGACCAGAGAACCCTCCCCGAATGCTGAAAAATAAGAGAAAGCAACTCAGAGGTAAAGTCACGCATACGATAAATAGGGTCCGAAATTTATTACAGATTAGGACCAAACAAAACGACGTATAGAAATGGAAATCGAGGAGTTGCAAAAAGATTTTCAACTGCCACGTGATGTACATGCTGAGCATTACGGCTATGTAGACCTCAGCCAAGTTCCGAAGTTAGACGAGTGGGAAAATTTGCTCACCGACAATGTCTTTGGTATTGGAGAAGAAGTTGAGACACACTTCAAAACACTGGGTGGCCCAATTGCTAGTGGTTAACAATAAGTCAGTGTTCCCACCGCCAGCTTCGTTCAGTAAGAAATGCCCTGGTTTAATTGCACAAGGGAGCGAAAGTTCAGAGCCAAGTGCATCTCATGGAGCTGGCGAGAATTTGGATAGCCCGAGTGGTCAACAGTAAGACATTACTGGCATTGCTCAACAACAAGGGCCTTCAACCACACAAGGGAGCAGCCATTTGGAGGAACATGATCCACCACCGCCATAGATGGCCACATAGATTTGGAAGCAAGTTTCTCTCCAAAGTTGATAACAATTTGCAGCGAAACGAATCGTCTGCTAATAATGCATTTTCAAAAGAAAGCTCGTTGGGACAACCAAAAACAGAAAGCGGCTCAGCATCAGTTCTTCCTGCCAACCTAAAGTCACACGATCTGGAGTTATTCAACCTCCTAAAATAGCCTGTCCCATCGATGCTTGGATAAATGATCTGGTGGAATTTGAAGAAACATGTCTTTCATCTGCTGTACGTGAAATGTCTATCACAGATGCGTTATACAAGTTGGAAGCAAGCAAGGATATTCCAACTATAAGGCTAGTCCCATTCAACAGAAGGCCACTACAATATGTGGAGTTTGTTGAACAGTTTTGTGGTGTCATGTACAGACAACATAACTCTCCTGACCGCTTTCAAAGCTATTTTGAAGAAACCATTGAAAAATTAACTTCAACTGGAAAACAACTCTATATCATAGGAGATTTCAACATTGACCTATTAAAATTTGAGACCTCGGTATAGTCATGATTTCGTGGTAGCTCTCCAAAGCTGTTATCTCATTCCTACCATTGATAAACCAACATGTGTTCAGAACAATTTAGCCACCCATTTGATTACTGACCTAAGTGATCATTTTGCTCAGTTTTGCATTATGAAATCAGTTAGGGAAAAGCCTACAAAATCCCCAAAAACCAAAGTTTGTGATTACTCACAATTTTCCGCAGATTGTTTTAATCATGACCTTTCTCAAGTTAATTGGAGTAGCATGTTTCTCCAATGCAACAAATGACATGGATAAGATGTTTTCCTCTTTTTACAGCGAGTTCAACAAAATTGTAAACAAGCATGCACCTATGAGGACACTCTCACGCCGCAAGGCGAAACAATGCTCTAAACCTTGGATAACTAAAGGAATAAGAACTTCAATTAAGATTAAAAACAAGCTATATTTATCTGGCAATGACGCTAAATATAAATTTTATAGAAATAAAATCTGCAGTCTAACATGAATTAGTAAAAAGCAATATTTCTTTGAATATTTCGAGGCCAACATAAATAATATGAAAAAACTTGGATGGGAATAAATAACATATTGAATCATAAAACCAAGAAGAATAAATCAATTAGTGCACTAAAGGACTTCAAGAACAATAATGAGGTCTCCCGTGACCCGACTCCCAATATTACCTAATATTCTCAATGAGCATTTTGCAACATTGGGACAAAAATTAGCAAATTAATTACCTTCAACTCCAAAATGTTTCACTGATTTCTTAGGGAAATGTAAATCACCCGTCTCATCCTTCTTTTTTCAACCCATCACTCCAGCTGAAATTCGCCTGGAAATATTTTCTATTCCTAACAATAAGTCACACGGCCCCTACTCCTGCCCTACTCTGGCATTGAAGTGTGCAAGTGACGTTCTAAGTCATGTCTTAGCACAAATCTTTAATTCACCTATATCACTTGGAACATACAAGTATCCCGCGAAACTTAAAATGTCAAAAATCATACCCATATTTAAGGCAGATGATGAAACTAAACCAAATAATTACAGGCCAATATCTTTACTGTCCAATTTCAACAGAATTTTTGAAAAATTGATGTACAAAAGAATGAAAGTTTTCATAAATGGAGAAGACATACTTTATCGCTCTCAATACGGATTCCATGAAGAACACTCAACCCAGCATGCAATTATTAACATAGTTAATACTATTCAGAGTAATATGGACAAATGTCTTTTTTCGTGTGGTGTTTTTATAGACTTAAAGAAAGTATTCGATACAGTAGATCACGCCATCTTACTTGGTAAACTTAACCATTATGGTTTTCAGGGAATAATGAGCAATTGGTTTTCATCCTATTTGCAAGACCGGACACAAACAACACAAGTTGGTCCACATATCTCTGAAAGAACCTTAACAACTTGTGGTGTTCCACAAGGTTCCATATTAGGCCCATTATTGTTTTTATTGTATATCAATGATATTTACACCTGTTCCAAAGAACTCAATTTCTATCTTTTTGCTGAGGACACTAATATCTTATACGTGGATGAAAACCTTAAGGTAATTCCTTAGTATTGCATTGCACATCCCTACTGTGCACAATTTTTGTGTCATTAGCGTGCGCATATGAGCGTGTGCACGTACAAAATGTAAGAGATTTCCCTCAAAAAACATAAGAGATTAAGAGATTTCCCTATTAAATATTTATCAGTCTTTAGTCTCTCCTTATATCACTTATGGATTATCTGACAAAAACGTGTATTACATTTCATGTACTTCGCAAAGAAAAATGAACATAACATTCCACTGTTTATTAATGCTAAGTTTTTGCCTCTGAACTTTTTATACTATAAAACTTTATCTAAATTGATGCACGACGTTAGCACTGCTTCTGTCCCAATTAACATATGTAATTTATTTACGAAAATGTTTAGTGTCCATTCTTACAACACATGTTCTTCTACTTCAGATAATTTTTACACAAAAGCTTCAAGACTTGAAATACAAAAACTGCCTTTTCAAGATTTGGTTCTAATCTACAGAATGAGATACCAAGCTCTCCGAGAGAACTACCAAAGAAATCATTCAAACTCAGAATTAAAACACAAACTACTAAGTGTTCTCAAGGATGAAGATTCCTTCATTGAGGTTTGCAGGATCATTTCTAAATTAAAATGTCAGTAGCAGTAGCAACAATCAAACAAACAAACAAAAATATGTTATCTATTAAATCACATTCTTTTCCCACTTTTCCTTTTTATTTTATTCACTTTTTTTTCTAACTCTCTATTTTTTCTATAATAGTAATAAAAGTAATAATGATAATAATAAATCATTTGTAACTATTGATAGACTGGCCTGCCTAGACTAGCACAGCTATTTGCAGGCCAGTCCAACTGGATATGCACACAGTGTTGGTGTACAGTCGCTAACTATTGACAAATGCCCGACTTTTACTCGAATATTTTTTGTTATGGACTGAATGTGAACGAAAATAATTGTAGTCATAGATTCTCTGTTATATCAGCTCGTGGAGTTGTTGTTTGAATCTCCTCTTTTTTGCCGGGTTAGTGAGTAACAAGCAGAAAACTTTACATGACTCACTGATCGGCCGCGGCGTTACATTTTCAATCCCAAATGGTGCAGAGTTTGCAGTGTTTGCAGTGTTTGAAGCGTTTACAACGTGTCTAACGTTCGTTTGGTTTTTCGGTGTTAAATTGTGTCAAACGTTCCGTTTCTATTGCTTCTATCATTCATTTTCCCATCTGAGGCACGATTTACGGACACCATTACAGTGTAAGGATTTCTTGTCAGGCCTTACAACAATAAAAGCGAGCAGAGTGGAGAACTGGAACCTACTGAAAACTAGTTACAGAATACCGAGAGTGCAGAGAGTGCCAAAAGAGATCTTGTTTTCTAGTTTTTATGCCAAGTTAGTGATCTAACTGGTCATCCAAATGAACGGACATAAGCTATCTTTATAACATCAGTAGCATCAGTAGCAAGTTGACAAATTTACTCAAGAGTTGTATTAGACTGTTGTTTCCCAACAACATGATACAGACATACGTTAATTGAGAGGTCTTTAGCAACTTTTCACAGATGATTGCCAAGAAAGAATACATTTTTGCTTTTTTAGACGAGTTTTTGGGACAAAGTCGGCGGTGCTGTTCTCAATTGCTGGTTTTCAGTGTCACGCAATTCAAAATACATCAAAATAAAAATCAAAACCGTTCAATAGATAAAGTCCAGAATCTGGGAAATGAAAGAAGGTAGATATGCAAAGACTCTCTCCAAGATTCTGGTCACAGAAACATCTGTCACTGAGATTAGCTACAAAAGCGTGAATTTATCCCTAAAGGAACTCTAAAACATTAAAATAATACTTTTTCTAAGACATAAATTGTTCATATAGCCAAATTCCCCGAAATAAGTCACTTTTTTTAACCATTGTGACAGCTCTCTAGGCCATGCTGGTGCCCATCCGTATGGGCAGTGATAACAATGGGGTGACAGGCCTACACAACTCCTATCCACGTGTAATAGCCGCTTTAAAAGTTTTGGTTGAACTAGTATATCTTTGACGATCTGCCTCTTTTGTATGGTACGATAGGGGGATCTTTGAATATTTCGCTAAGCAATAATCCTGTTTTTAGGAGGACATTTCACCAGAGTAGAGCCATTAGAGGTCATAGGTCTGCGTGGTTTTGTTGCAAGTTATGCTACTTGTTATCATGGGTGTAATATTTATCTTTGTCTGGCTTCGCCAGAGATAGCTGTAGCTTTCCTTGTTGAAAGCTATGAGTATGTCTTAGAGAGTCGTTCTTATGTTTCTTGAATCAATTTCATCGAACTTTTTGTCCTTCTAGTTTGTACGTTCTGGAACTGCAAATGTAGATGTTCACGTGCAAGTCTGTGGACTGTTTTGCGTGTTGTTTATGATATTGTGTGGTTTTGTTCAGGCAAAAAGCTCTGAATTTAGGAGTTCTTCCTATGATTGTTCATCCAGCTCCACGTTGTGGTTGTCATTGCTTTTATTTGCGATGTTGTTAGGTTTTCTTGAGACTGTTAATAGTCCCTCTTTTATTAGGAGGCTCGTAGCCTTGTAGATCAGGCAATACCGCACCTGGCATATTTACCGCTGGTTTTGATCCTTCTGGATCTCATCAGTTGCCGATAACAGGGAGTGGTAGAGACCAATGCGTGGTAACACTCTGCACCTGGCAAGGTGTCACACTACTGTTTCGGAAATCTTCAGTAATCTTCCAATTCAACGGTCCTCAAACCACTTCGAATACTACTTGGAGTAAATCGAATACCTCGGATTACTGATCACAGTACGAAAAAAAAAGAATTTTCGTATTTTTAAACACGGAATCTTGCTAAAACGCTTCAGGTACTTACTTGCCACATTTCATTTCTGTGCGGAGATCGGGCGACTTTGGATGCGCAAGAAAAACTGTGAACCGGGGCAGGGGTTTGTTCAAGGCTAATTATCTCGAAAAAAATGTGTGGCTACTCCAATTTTTCTTTGTGGATTCCAACAGCCCATGCAAAGATCTTTGTATTTAGTAGGCACCATCCTTAAATGAAAGAAGATAGACATCAAAGGTTGCAAGGCTGTAAGGTTATAATGCTGCAAGGTTGTATGGCTGTAGGTATGTAAGGCTGTAAGGCTGTAGGGTTGCAAGGCTGTAGGGTTGTAAGGCAGTAGGGTTGCAAGGCTGTAGGGTTGTGAGGTTGTAGGATTGTAAGGCCATAGGGTTGTAAGGTTGTATGGTTGTAAGGCCGTAGGGTTGCAAGGCTGTAGGGTTGTAAGGTCATAGGGAAGTAAGGTTGTAAGGATGTAAGACCATAGGGTTGTAAGACCATAGGGTTGTAAGGCTGGAGGGATCTAAGGCTGTAGGGTTGTAAGGCAGTAGGGTTGTGAGGCTGTAGGGTTGTGAGGCCGTAGGGTTGTGAGGCAGTAGGGTTGTGAGGCAGTAGGGTTGTAAGGCCGTAGGGTTGTGAGGCCGTAGGGTTGTAAGGCCGTAGGGTTGTAAGGCAGTAGGGTTGTGAGGCAGTAGGGTTGTGAGGTTGTAGGGTTGTGAGGCTGTAAGGATGTAAGGTAGTAGGGTTGCAAGGTTGTAAGGATGTAAGGCCGTAAACTCACTTGGTGAGCCCTAAGGCAAAATGCATAATGTGGTAGATGTAGAATCATTTTTCCACTAGTTGCCATGGTAATGGATAACAATACTAAATATGTTAATATGTTACGAGTCGAAGGCCATACACTAAACTGTTTTATTGAGCCTGTAAGGTTGTAAGACCTTACAGAAAACCCTTACCCTCCAAACCTAACCGTAAATCATGCCTGGTATATGATCGGTTGACATTGTGAGGGATTTCCAGGGACCCTTCATGCAAAAAACTGGCTTGGTAAACAAAATGATCATCTGTTTGTTGCAACCAATTTTGTATTGTTTTGAAATGTTGAAAAACCTTCTAACAGGTTGTTTCGTGCAGACAAGAAAATGCACGTCAAAACTGAAAGATCTTATCTTCCGCTGAAGTTAAGATCAATTGCTCGATTAGCTAAAATTAATGTCACAAAAATTAAGATATATCAACTGATAAAGCTGTTAAATACAAAAAAAAAAGATGGATAAATCAGTGGTAAACCTTTCTGCTTCATTCAACCTGGAATTTTACTAGCTGTGGGAACCAACGATTCTGATTGGCCAGCCTGTAATTGTATTTTATCAAAAGTTAACAAAAAGAGTCAACACAATCGTTTCATCTGGGATCCATTTAGGTTTTTTTACAAAGGCACAGAAGGTTTTGTTTGTAGTTTAAAACAAGTTGTCATGTTAAACATGCCTTGATGTAACAGAAATTGACATGACGAGTAATTTAATGCTGCCACTGAAAGCCACAAAACTTTCAGCTGATCCCAAGTTCACTGAGTTCAAACCTCTCATAGCACTGGATCGTCACGCAATAAATTTAGGAAGAGGAGTGTGGTTCTGGTCCAGTTTAGGAACAAAAATGATACTTCAACAGTCTTCCAAGTACCATTTACAAGCAATTTACTTCAAACATTTTGCACGTTTTTTAGATGCATTGGGAAAGCAGGTTCGCTAATGCTTTCAGTGAAATAACTCTAAAGCCATCCTTCAACAATGTTGATGAACATTTTAAATGATCTGCACGTTGGAAGATTTATAAACTATGTAAAATTTGCATTTGTTGTACCTAACCTGTGCCTGCCTGTGCCTGAACAGTGCATCAATTGAAGCTGAAGTCAACATTCATGTGCCAGCGGCAAGTCACCAAGTAACAGACGCAAGAACAACGACGCCAAAGATAGTTCAAAACCCGGGTTCTAAACGATACTTAAAATAGAAATCAAACGAATGATAGAAACGATACGAACGTATGATAAAAGCAAAACGCACGATAGAAACATTGCAAACGATAGAAACGATCCAAATGATGGAAACAAAATGAACCAAATGAACGATGCAAATGTTTTCACTAGCTGGACAAAATGGTTATGTTTAACATTGAAATTCGAACCAAAACTTCGGTTCAAAAATATGAATGGAACGTTAGAAAATCACTTTTATCTTTGATTGTGTCGACTTTCTGTGAAAAATACCTATTCGACTTGAATCTGCAACTCATGTACACCTCGATTTTCTAAACTTTTGTCTCAAAATTTTAACGACAATGGAAAGGAAGTCAAAAATTTCAAACTCGTTCACTCCTGTTGTTATTGTTAATTTCCTGTATGGTCTTCTCATTTTGTTTTCGAGTGAAAGTAAGTAGATATTCTGGGATTTTCTCATTAGGAGATAAATGCACATATAATTTACTTTCATTTGATCTCGTCAGATTGTTATAGCTGTCTTTCAATTTTATACTCCACTGTGCCTTTTAGCGTTACATATTTTGTAACGGCTCTGTACACCAACACAATGCGCTTGGCAAATGTTCTGTAAAATGTAGATTTTATCAACCCATTGCCTCCCAGGACTTTTTGCCAAAAACACACTTTTTGGACATTTTGGAGATTTTCAGGCTGGATATGAGCCAAATTAGCTCCAATCTGCTCAAAAAGGCATTTGTAATGTGACAGCATGCTTTTCTTTCCACTAGCATCGCATTTTATGACATGTTTGCTTGGGCATGCGCAGAAATCAAAATTTCTTTAGGTTTTTCGTTTTTTGTTGTTGTTTTTTTTTTCGCCTTTCCTTTTTTTCCTTTTCTTATCTTTTTGCTGCAGTGATTGACCTTCTACTGGGCTTGCTTCGAGTTCGAAAAAGTCTGAGAAAGCGTCCTTGAGACAGGCAATTTTCACTCTGGAGTAGCCACCCATAGTTGCAAGAAATTTCGCTCTGAGTTTTTCACTCAAATTTCATAGCATTTTTGTGCATATTTCAGGGTCCATTGAGGCGATCACCCTGATCTGGGTATCATTGGAAAAATCTTTTACTCCTGCAGAAGTTGAGTATGGATGATGCCAATATTGGTCAAAGCTGATGACGTCAGAAGTGGAACAAAGGCCAAGGCTTGTCATGGGCGGTTATGGGTGGCACGGGAGTCAATGGGTTAAGAAATAAAATAATGAAAAAAATGATGAATCCACATCCATGACAAGCCGCACTTGAAAAATGACACGCAAATGGTGCAATTGAGAACGTTGTTATGCATATCACTGGCAATGCAGAGCGCACAATATCTGGTCTTGGCTCACAAGGAATCATGTACGTCACCGCATTGAAAACACTAAAGGAAAACTTTGGCCAGCCAAACATCATTGCTAGAACATTCATCAGAAAAATCAAAGAAGAAAAATTCAGCATGATGACAGACAGGACCTTCGTGAGTTTTCCCTTGACATGATCAATTGCTTAGCAACACTTTGCCAAAACAATTACTTCGCCGACGTCAATGCCAATGACAATCTCCCAAAGATTGTCAGACGTTTGCCATATCATCTAATTGAAAAGTGGAAAAATGTGGCCACAGACATTAGAGAAAAGAGCAAAATCCCTCAGTTGGGACACATTAGCAATTTTGTGAGGAAATGTGTCAAGGCGGAATTTGATCTCAATTTTGGTGAAGTTCATAAGATGGACACTTCATGAAACACTGGCTTTCGAAGAGAAAATAGAAGAGGAATTCATTCCAATTAAAAGGCCCCAAGAAAACTCCCCAAGTGCTACATTTGTCAGGCAGAGCACAGAGTCATGACTGCCCCACTATGGTTAATAGTATGCCAGAAGAGGGAATACAACATGCAAAGAACCACTGCCTTTGCTTTTCATGTTTAGTGAGAGGCCATCCGATGAGGGAATGCAGGTCCAGCAATAAATGCGGCAAGAATGGCTACACCCGAATTCATCAACCCTTGCTCCATACAGACCCTCCTACTAACAGCGGAGTGGCATCAATCCTTGATAAAGGAAGTATCATGCCAGTGGTTTGAGTCCAATTTAAAGCAGTGAATGGAAAAGTCCGGGAAGGGAATGTTGTCGTGGATAGTGAAGCAGTCACAACCGTGATATGAAAGGACTTTGCTAAAGCACATGGCCTTCAGAGAAGAAACGTGCAAATTGACCTGGCAGTTGCTGGCAGCGAGAGAGTTCAACAGATGACAAGTAGGCAATTGAAATTCTGGATCTCCCCCCTGGACAAAGAAGAAGAATTCACCATTGAAGCCCTTGAAATCGACAAGACCATCTTAAATATTCCTGTCCCCAATAGACCATGGCTGAAGTCTTTCTCACACCTACGCGATGTCAAATTTCCTCATAAGGCTGGACCCATTGACTTGATATTAGGAGTCCAGTATACCATCTTCATGCTGAAGAAGAGGTGTGTCAAGGTCTGCCATTCCAGGCTGTGGGGAAGTGGACACGCCTAGGATGGCACGCGATTGGCTCAGACAGCTCCAAAGGAACCACCCAGTTTTGTTCCATCAGCTTTGTTCAGAAACTGAACATGGAAAGATTTTACGAATTTGAGAATCTGGGGGTTACCAGTACAGGCACATGACTGTTCATGTCCTAAGACAGTAATGTCCTCAGAAGACTGAATGGCTATGGATTTATTTGAAGGCTCCTGCACTAAAGAAGAGAATTATTATGTTATAGGCCTACTATGGAAGAAGGATCCTCACCTACTACCAAACAAGTATCCGCTAGCAGAGCAACGGCTCAAATTTTTGGAAAGAAGCTTGTCTAAGAATAAAGGAAAGGCAAAGATGCACAACTGCACGATAGAGGAGTATATAGAAAACAGCTGGGCTCACCCACTAACAGAAGAATCACAGCCTGATGTTACCTGCCACATCATGGTGTTTACTCACCAGACAAACCAAGTACTCCACTTAGTGTTGTCTTTGACCCCGCCTCCCAATATCAGGGAGCCTCTCTGAATTCCTTCCTCTGCAAAGGACCTTGCCTCATTGGAAATTTGCTGGGTGTCTGCTGCGTTTCCGTGAAGACCTTGTTGGTTTTGCTGGGGATATCTCCAAAATGTACCAACAAATCCTCCTACCGGAGAGAGACACTCATGTTCATGGATTTCCTGTGGTGAAATCTCCAAACCAAGAAACAGCCCACCAAGTAACTCCTGTTGCGAGTGACCTTTGGGGACAAACCATCACCCGACATGGACAGTGATGTTATGCTGAAGATTGCTAAAGAAAATGAGAGTGAGTACACTGATGCAGCCATAATTTTGCGCCGTGATCATTATATGGACGATCTGATTCACTTGTGTCCAACCCCTCAGTTAGCAGCAAGCCGAATGACAGCACTCGATAAGCCTCTTGCCCAAGGAAGTTTTAAGATAAAAGAATGGCATTGCTCTTCCCAGCCAGAAAGAAAGGAAAAGCGAGACAGCAATCCAGTCAAGCCAGCCATGCCAAAGGAAAGAGTCTCAGATTCTCTCAGATTCACAACCCACTCGGACTAGCTTCAGCAGTTACAATCAAGGCAAGAGTTGCCCTGCAGGATATCTGGAGGTCAAAGCAGTTTGACTGGGATGATCCTTTACCAGAGAAGATCAAAGACCTATGGCATAATTTGTTTGAAGATATAGAGAAGCTTAAGGGCGTGAAATTTCCAAGATGTCTTAAGCTAAGTATTACAAGTGGACCGTCTCAATTGCATGTCTTTGAAGATGCCAGCAGCAATGCTTATGGAGCTGTTGCATACCCCCTGTGGCCTACACCAGATGTTCCTGAAGTTTACTTGATTTCAGCCAAAGCAAGAGTAGCCCCCCTTCGTCAGAGTACAGTTCTGCATCTGGATATTGTAGCAGCTCTAATGGCATCAAGGCTAGTCTAAACAATTTATGAAGAATTCAATGAGAAGCCCGAGTCCATGGAATTATGGTCTGATTCAAAGGTAGTTCTCCATTGACTTCCCTCAGACTCCTCCCTTATGAAAGCACTTGTAGGTGTTCATGTCGCAGAGACCCAATCCACATGGAATGAAGAGCATTGGAGATAAGTTCCCATCGACTTTAACCCAGTAGATGATCTCTGGAGAGGACTTCCCATCGAGGAACTCAATGGCTGATGGATGAAAGGTCCCGCTTTCCTGAGGAAACCCAGGGAAGAATGGCCCGCAGAGAAACTAGACAGCCCCATGGCAAATAACCCCAAGATGAAGAATGCAAAACACAAACTGGTTGGAGCCATTGTCCAGAACCAAGATATTTTGAAGCCAAGCACCTTCTCCAGCTGGCAATGACTGCCTATTGCATGCATGTGTTTTCCATCTAATGCAAAGCAAAAAGCAAGAAACCAGGTATCCAGTAACAAAGTACACGAAGGACCTCTGGTCTCAGAAGAGATGGATCAAGCAGAACACCACTGGATAATGTAGGTACAGAGAGATCTGGAAGATTGGCAAAATTGCTTTAGTAATTTGGCACCATTTGCTAAAGGTGTGGTGAAAGTAGGAGGTAGGCTAAGACATGCACCTCTTACCTATGAAGAGATCTATCCCATACTTCTGCCAGCAAGCCATCCATATCCAAGCTGATCATGCGAGAAATACAAACTCGAGTTGTATATGGTGGACCTGAAAGAACCCTGTCAGAAAGTCGCTGCAAGTTCTGGATAACTCGTGGGTGAAACAGTGTTCCAGATAAGTAAGGGGTCTCAAGTCAAAAACCCGACAAGGTCAGCAACATGACCCGACAAATTAATAGAAAATTTATGATGATTTGGTGGAAGCATTGGAGATTGACCCATTGATATTCCTCATTGACACCATACCTTGAAAATTATCTGGAACCCTGTGAAACCTTGCAAAGGAAGTGGTCAAAGATTGTACAATTTGCAGAAAGCTTCACCAGGCACCACATAGCACCCCAATGGCCAATTTGCCACCCGAGAGGTTGAAACCATTTTCCCCTCCCTTGTCTGTGACTGGTGTTGATCTTTTTGGCCCCATCAACTTGAAAACTAGACAAAACAGAACAAAGAAAGCCTGAGGAGCACTGTTCACCTGTGCAACTGTTTGCACCATTCACCTGCAGATTGAAGAAGATCTGTCTACTCAATCATTCATGCATGCCCTGCGGCATTTCGCAGCACACCATGGATGGCTACACACGATGATCTCAGGCAAAGGCAAGTCATTTGTTGGAACTGAGAAGGAGTTGAAGAAGCTAGTACAAGAAGGAAGAAATCAAATTGAAGAATCTTCTGCTCTCCACAGAATTCGCTGGATTTTCACCACACCCCTCAGTCCACGCCAAGGTGAAATTTATGAGAGTCTTATCAAGCAAACAAAGCACGCTTGAAAGCAATCATGGGTTCTCAGTCTCTTTCCTGGAATGAAATGTCTACAATTTTTGCACAAGTTGAATGCCTCATCAACAGTAGGCCACTAAGATACCCTTCCAATGATCCCAATGATGCACAGCCTTTGTCTCCAAACCACATTATCCTTGGTCAAGCAACAGCTGCAACAGTACCCCAAAGCCCATACCAAGAAACAAGAAACCTCTGTAAATGTTTTGAATTTGTTCAAATGCTGCTTAACCATTTCTGGAAGCGCTTTGCATGCGAGTACTACCCAACGTTGATGAGAAGGGCGAAATGGCAGCTCAAGACAAGACAATTTTAGGTTTCGATTTCAGTTGCGATCAGCATCGGTATTGCGAACATTCAATTGTATTCAAGCTTCATCGTATTAGCTCTTCCAGGCCACAGAGATCAACTCTCCAGAATCTACTAATCAACTACAATAAAGATTAAAGAAATCTCTGGTGGTTTGATAATGTTTGTCGCCTTCTGCACCAACCACTGATAGTCTTCTCTTCATTTTCGATCTCTTTACATTTTCCACGGGATTTTGAACACATAGCATTTGACTTGGCCAACAAATCCAACAAAATTCCCTGACTTTTCACTGACTTTGACAAGAACTTAAATTTTCCCTGACGTTTGCATAATTCCCTATTCCCTGCCCTTGAAAAATTTGTGTTTTTGCCTGACTTTTCACTGACCATGGCAACCCTATTGATTCACACACTCTTTAGATATTATCTCCTGAGAAGAACTTTTCAGGTCAAAATCATTTCTCAGAGTGTGGCTTTAAAAGGGACACCAAGACACTATGTCACCTTAAGTAAAAGAACTTACTTCCTATCAGGTTATTTCTTCTATCTCCGTATTCATCTGGTGAAGCTGACTGGTTATGGCTCTTTCCTTTGCGTTTTCCAGATTTAGAGGTCTTCCCTTTTGCCTGCTTGTCTGAAAGAGTAAAAACAAATTTTACCACTCCATGCATTTTTTATCAATGTGCTGTTCAGACATAGTATGCATGTGCCCATAAGTGTGTGGGCAGTTATCAACCAGTCCATTATAGCTGGGTTACAGACATAAGTTTGGCAAGTGATGCATAGCCAAAAAAATTTTTGATGGGATACATACATACATTACTTTATTTACCCTCAGATTTCAGAGTAGCTTATGCAGCTATCTCTGAGCATTTAACCATCAGATGAGAGATAGACCACCACACTGGGAACTACGTCCCCTACTCTTTTTGATCAGTGTGTGGGTTCTTTTACGTCCCACAGAATTAACTATGAAGAGTAGTGAGATGGCACCTTTGGTTTATCATCCTTATCCGAGAAGACTAGAAAGTCTAACCATTTGCAGATGTCATTACAAAGGCAGCACTTTCTCCTCCATTATTTAAAGACCTTGAGTGTTGGTCCAGCCAGGGTTTGAACCCACAACCTCCTGCACGCTAGTCTGGTGCTCTACCACTGAGCTAGCCGGTCGGCAGTTAAAATGTGACAGTCTGTCGGAAAATTGGCTAACAACAACAGATTTGGGGAACTACAGAAATACAACAAATACTTGACAAATTTCCACAAAACTCCCATTGGAAAGGCTTGTGAAAACAGATTTTTGCTATATATTGTTGAAGTCTCACTCTGCAATTCAGTGAAGTTTTTATGTAAATCTAGGTCTTGTCTTTTACTTACTCAGTAAAGCAATGCAGTTTCAGCAATGCAGTTATTTCTGTCACAGGGATCCATATTGGTTTTTTCTGCAAGTCGTCAGCCGGGCAAGTATGCCAGATGACATACTTGCCCTTCAAGAATGGCAGCAAAACAGCATGTAAATGGAAAGTTTACTTTTTAATTATATTCACATGACCAGTCTCCCAGTACTTCATGTCTGTAGTTGTGGCTGTCGGCGGACAACAAAATCCAGGTACAAAATAATGAAAACCAAGGTTTCTTTGATTGCCATGTCTGAAAGGAACACTTTTGCTTTTCCTACTCGTATTTGGCTTGTTTTTCCTTTACTAAATGCCTTGTCCTGATCAAAACAATTGATGCAATTACGCCACGTGTTTTTGCAGATGCAGTTGATGCAGATGTAGTAGAGTGTCACACAGAGCATCAGCGGTTGAGAAAATGAAATTTGAGCCTGCAATGATTTCACTCATGGAGAATACCACATCTACTATATCTACCACATCATCCAAGATGGACCAAACTGACGATTTTATCATGACGGAAAGCTACAAATCTTTCTCAGTCTGTTTTCTTAAAGTTCCAAATGGATGACAAGTGGTCAGAATGTAGGGAACTCACAGGAAAACTTAAGAAATGGTAGAGTCAAACTAAACTCATCCAGACAAGTTTTCATATTGGTTTGGATGTCCCTACAATTTTTTAGTTGCCATGGATGACGGGACGACTGTGAATATGGATCCCTGTGAGTGTCATAACGTTCCTCCACAGTTTTCTTAAGAGGACACTGTCTGCGGAATATTTGAGAAGAATCCTTCTCACCATGAATTGCCAATCACTGCCCAGACAAAAGATATGAGGGAGAAGATTCAGCCTAGGCAGTCCTGATGACAGGGATGTGTAAAACACTATAAGTACAAGTTCCTGAAAGAGAGGGGGTGGCTAAATAATTGGATACAACTTACAATACAATCATTTAACTTGGTTAAAGAGAGAGAAAACCCGTAGTGAATTAATGTGCACATATAGGTAAGCAAGGCACTGGGAATCTGATAGGTATTTAAAGGAATCCATTCACTAGATGATAGGAGCATGTAAATACTGCTTGCCACTTAGTTATACAGAAATTTTTGCTGTTATACTGTCTTGTTCCCAATCCTTACCTGTTTCATTCAACACAAACAATGAAAAACACACCACAAATTTTGCTACACAACCTTTTTATATTATCACCGTGTTAAGACTATTTACATTTCATAATTTGAAACTTTAAAAATTAAAAACAATAATATTATTCCATTTGGCACTACATCACTTGTTTAATTTTTATCTTTGCTACGATTATCAGTTGAGTAAGACATGACAGAAGTTTGGTGAAAAAGTTTTAGCCTTAAAATTATGGTATTGTCATAGGCAACTTACCTCATCTCCATAGGTAACAATATCAACAGCCGTGCGTCGCCTGTTGCATTGCCTACAATAATTATAGTTATTTTGTGTGCTTTGTTGCCATTGATGTCAAAGGCTCACAAGATGCCACCGGAAACAGAGCCAGTTGCCCGTGACAACATAATTTTCACATTAAAACCTGCTGACCAAACTTCCATCATGCCTTACTCAGCTGATAATTGTAGTATCATCCTGTATTCAAAACAGGTTCACAGAATTTTTGAGATTGTGCAATGTTACGCATTATCTCATATAGTCACCATCTGTGAAGGTTTGAGGATTTTTTGAAACCTGAGAATCTCTCTCCCGATGAGAGTTAATAGTTCATGAAGATGGTAAAAACTTACCCGATGAGAGTTAATAGTTAATGAAGATAGTGAAAACTCGAGACAAGATCAGACTGCGCATTTACAAAGCAACAGACAAGTTGATATTTGAAATGTAAACCGCCTTTGCTTCTAGTCAAATCCCTTCTAAACGGCTCAAACAGAGCCAGGAACACACGTAAGTAACATTGCATTTATTTTGTAAATGATTAATATGTTATTGCTGATAAAGTGTTCGGGTCTCCTGTGCTTTGGGCGAGCGAGATTTTCATGAATGCAAATCGAATCGGAGCTTTAAAGCTACCTACAAGCCAAAATTTAAGCTTGTTCTTTTGTTTTTTAAGCAATGATGCAGTGAATAAATCCCAACTTGCAGTGTTGCAGTGATCTCAAACCCTTCGGTGTGCGATGTTTGTTTTTTACGCTACGGCGTTCAGTAAAATAAAGTTATTTGTGGTGCTGTTGTTTATGACAAGCGCTTACCTTGGCGTTTTTAAAATTTTTACTAAAAAACAGACCAACACTGTCTAGTTTATCTTCAATATATTTCAGCTGCAAATCCAAAGCTGTCTTCATTAATGCATAACTTAACAAATAACTTTACCTCTGCCACAATGCACCTGGAACTCAGCCTTCGAGAGACACATGGAAATCATGAACAAGGACAGATTTTATGGGTTGATCCACACCTGGGGGAGGGGGGTACTTGACCCATGTTTGGGTATAGGGGAGCTACCGGGGGTTTGAAACAAGACCCTGTTTAGGACAAAAATACTGTAAAAACCCCACCCTGTGTAGGACAGAAAGACAAAGAAACTAGACCTACAGGTATGATCTATTCTGTCAATACACATTAGTTACAATACTGATAAGTGTTAAAAAAATTTTTCACGACAACAATAGCATTCTTGTCCAGAAAATGATCTGATGTTGATTGACGACTTTGTAATGGTCGGTTAACATCTCTTGGCTCGTAATACCATACCCTGTTAAGGACAAGTTCTGACCCCGTTTAGGACAGAGGCGAGTAAAATATACCCTGTTCAGGACAGCGAGGTCAAGCAGCACCTCCTTGTATAGCCCAAATAAGGGAGTACCCCTACAACAAGATTCCCCGTACGTGACTGAGCATAAAGACAGTAATACGATTCCCCTGTAATGTGACGTCTCAGTGATTGCAACACTCTCACTGGTGGCGGCTTCCCACACAATGGCTCTTGAAGATTAAAGCACAATCATAAGCAATTATTGTCCTGTCCATGACATCTTTACATGGTGGCAGCAGTGGGATAGCTGGAACAACAAGAAGCGAACCCACAATCACACAATCAACCATGGCCACTGGATATATGTTACCACCACCTCCTCCACTCAAGATTCATGATGGTAATGTAGTGGAGAAATGGAAAAAGTTTTATCTTGCCTGGAGCAACTATGCACTTGCAACAGAGCTAAACAAAAAATCCGAGCCAGTACACGTGGTTACACTGCTGACAGTCATTGGAGAGGACGCAAGAGATTTTTACTCTACCTTCGACCGGGCAGATGAAGCAAACAAGAATAAAATTGAGCTGGCGTTGCAACATTTCGCTGATTATTGTCAACCCTGCAAAAACATCTCTTTCCAGTGTTATCACCTTAATAAGCAGGCTCAGGAAGCAGGTGAGAGCTACAACTAATATAAAACAGCACTTAGAAAACTCGGCGAAGGCTGCGAGTTCAACACTATCACACCCGAGGAGATAATGCGTGACTGTTTAATATTCGGCATCCGTGATGTTAAAGCTCGGGAAAGAATGCTACGAAAATCTCAGCTTACACTGAAGAAAACCAATGAAATTTGCTATGCTTTGGAAAGTACAGCTGCACAAATGAAAGAAGCCAGCAAGGGAGACACTGTAAATTCAGTAAGTTTCCACAACAAATTTGGTTGGCATCCATGTGGCAACAAAGGAGACAAAGGAGACACTGATGAGTCAACAAAGGCATATGGTAATTGTGGGCAGATACATGATCTGAATAACTGCTTTGCTCACAGGAAAACATGTGATAACTGTGGTAAACGTAATCATTTCACAGCCTTATGTTGCAGTGGAAAGTGTTGAGGTCCACACCTGACTCAAAGCATTAAGGCTGTTGATCAAGAAATCGGTCCTGACGACAATTCAGACGAAACATACGTGGTTAGCAACATTGCAGCTGTCACGCTTGATGATGAACAACTCATGACACTACAGCTTTCATCTGGGAATTACCTACGTTTTCAGGCCGACACTGCTGCACAGTGCAACATCATTCCAGTACAGCTGTACAGGAAAGCTGCTAATGATCCCGATCTAAAAGAGGTCAAGCCTTCAAAGTTAACTATCTCGGCCTATGGCGGTCCCCAACTTCCAGTTGTGGGACAAGTCACCATGAGAGTGTGGCATGACAGTTTTAAGTGCTTATTAGATTGCAAGTCGGTTGATCACAAGGACATTCACCCCATTCTAGGGCAGAAGATGTGTATTGGCATTAACATTGTCCAATACACCGATAATGACGCTATCAACAAACCAAGAACAGGGAATGCGGCAGTCTATTCAGTGGCGGATAATACAAACGGAGACATGTTGAAAGAAAGTCTTCTGAAACACTTCCCAGAAGTTTTTGCAGAAGAGGTTGGGCAACTAGACACCGAATACCATATCAAGATTCACCCTACAGTGAGTCCTGTCCAGCATCCACCCCGCCGAGTACCTGTTGCAGTACGTGAACAGCTTAAAGCTGAGCTAGGCCTACGGTGGAACAAGACATCATTACCCCTGTAACAACACCAATGCCATGGGTCAGTTCCCTCGTGGTTGTTCCCAACAAGGATGGGAAAATAAGGCTGTGTTTGGATTCCAACGACCTGAACCAAGCGATTCAGGGAGAACACTACCCTCTTCCAACCATAGAGGATGTAGCGACCCGTTTGCACAGAGCCAAGGTGATCACGAAACTTGATGTCAGAAATGGTTTCTGACACGTCAAACTAGATGACAGCTCGTCCTATCTAACCACATTCAACATGCCATTTGGTCACTACCGGTGGAAACGTATGCCCTTTGGAATCCGGTCAGCCCCAGAGATATTCCAGCACAAGATGTACAAGCTGATTGAGGGGATGTCCCACGTTGATGTGGTGGCCGACGACGTTGTCGTTGTTGGTTACGGAGAAACACAAGAGCAAGCGAAACAAGACCATGACAAGAACCTGATGGCATTCCTTCAGCTGTGCCAGGATTGCGGACTCAAGCTTAACATCGAAAAGTTCACACTTAAACAAATGTAAGTGTCTTTTATTGGACATGTGGTGACCGGTGATGGCCTGCGAGTGGACCCAGGCAAGGTTAAGGCTATCCGCAACATGCCCGCCCCTACAGATAAGGCAGGAGTGCAGAGGCTACTGGGCACGGTGCAATACCCAAGTAAATTTCTCCCCAACCTGTTGGGTATGACAAAACCTTTACGAAAGCTGACATAGCAGGATGCTGAAAGGTGCTGGGAAGATGCACAGATCACAGCGCTTTGCCAACTGAAGGAAGCAGTCACTCACACCCTAGTCCTGCATTACTACAACCTCAGCGATGAAGTTACGCTTCAATGGGATGCATCAAAGTCGGGTCTAGGATGGGCAGCTCGTAGCCTACGCCTCCAGAGCTCTCACACCACCGGAGACATGTTACGCGCAGATCAAGAAAGAGCTGTTAGCTATTGTTTTCACATGCGAAAGATTTGATACATCGATGGCAGGGATGTGTTTGCAGTTGAAACAGATCACAAGCCCTTGGAGGTCATTGCCCGCAAAACACCCAACTCAGCACCACAATGCCTTCAGCAAATGCTCCTTCCTTGTTCCTTGCAGACACCCTCAGCAGAGCCTTCCCGCCTAAAGCGCATGTGTCTGCACTTGTGCATCAGCTAGAGGAGATAGACCACAAAGCTTCACTTCCTGTCAGTGATGCCCAGTGGCATCAAATTGAGAATACCTCAGCGGATGATCCAATATTCCAAGAACTATGATCGGTTATACAGCATGGCTGGCCCTTGAACAGAGCCGATGTTGCCCAGTGCCTGTATCCCTATTTTGACATAGGAGATGAGCTCACCCTGCAGGGCAAATTGGTTTTTAAAGGGCAACAACTGGTCGTACCAGTCTCACTTCGCAAGGAACTAATGGCAGAAACCCACGCATCCATTCCCATATCGGTGTAGAGGCCTGCATCCGGCAAGCACGTGACAGTCTCTACTGGCCACGGATGATGACGGAGCTGAAGGAATACATCACAAAGCATGTCTGCATGGCAACACTGCAGTGAGCAGAGCAAGGAATCAATCCTGCAACATGACTTTGCAACAAGACCCTGGTCCAAAGTGGCTGTTGACCTCTGTGACCTTGACGGGCGTATCCTTCCAGTCATATCAGACTATTATAGCAGCTACATAGAGGTTGCACGCATCACCTCGATCACATCCAGGTCAATCATAAAGGAGCTCAAAGCAGTCTTTGCAAGGTTTGGCATTCCAGAGGTTCTTTTGACTGACAACCGAGCTCAGTTCTCCTCAGCAGAGTTTTCCGTCTTTGCGTGAACTTGGGGTTTTGAACATGTGACGTTATCACTTAGGTACCCACAGTCCAATGGCAAGGCCACAAATGCCGTCAAAACCATAAAGCAACTGTTCAAGAAATGCAAGGACGCTGGCCAGTCAGAGTTTTTGGCCCTATTAGACTGACGCAATACTCCGACTGAAGGAATCAGAACCAGCCCTGCGCAACATCTTAGGGGACGCCGATGCAGAACCCCATTACTGGTTGCAGACAACCTACTTAAGCCCCACTATGACACCGAAGCTGATACCCAGGCTCTAGTAGGGCCGAAGCAGTGGCAACAGTACTATTACAACAGAGCTACTAAGCTCCTGAACACCATCACGCCTGGTGAGACAGTACACATGAAACTCCCTGGCCAGGACACTTGGAGCCCAGGAACCTGTACTGAAAAGCTGGAAAACAGGAGCTTTATGGTAAAGATGAACAACACAGTCTACATGCATAACTGTAGACACATCCAGAAAACAAATGAATTGCCTATCACTGTGCATCCAGAAGCAGACGAAGTTTTGCCAGCACTCCGCAAGGACAACCTGGCTACATCCTCTCACCCTAACAGTGAGGTACCCGTCACTGACCATGAAAAAAACACTGATCTCAAGAGGTCTAGTCATATCTGCCAAACACTGGTTTGGCACAAGGACTACGTAATGGCACAAAAATAAGTTTGGTTACCTTACCAAATGCGGGCATGTGTTCAGATAGCCCAACAGTGGGACTGTACACAAATGACAGCACCATATATTTTAGCATTTTATCTTTATTTGTTTTGTTCTGTAAGTGGAAAGATGTAACAAGATTCCCCGTACATGACTGAGCATAAGGACAGTAATACGATTCCCCTGTAATGTGATGTCTCAGTTATTGCAACACTCACTGGTGGCAGCTTCCTGCACAATGGCTCTCGAAGATTAAAACACAATCATAAGCAATTATTATCCTGTCCATGACATCTTTACATCCTCCCCCTGGGATCTGCACTGACGACAAAATCGTCCGTTATTTGTCTGACTTGACAAAATTTATTTGCGCTAGCGCATCTGCACTGTTTGTTTACAGCTTGACACGTTACTCATTCTTTGCTTTCAATCAACTCATGGTTTCAACCCAGACCCTTTCTTTGGTCCATTTCTCATAGGATTTCCCTTTTGCTGCCATGGCCTGTAAACTATTTTTGAACTCCTCCATGTCATTCTGGCTGATTTGTGGACATCATCTGATTACTATTATTGTTGTTCCACAGCATCAGCACATTCTGCTGTGTACCACTGACACCAGGCAAATTGGGCATGGGCCCACAGGCACTTCAGTCGTTAGGATTTAAGTTGAAATAAAGAGGATAATCCATGCGCATAGCTCGTTCAGTTGAACGTGATTGTTTGTGGTGTCTGATTGCGATATATAGAGCAAGAGGTCAGAAAGAACTGGAACTTGTCACTAATGCCTGTCATGAAAACAAAAGAAAGTAACACGGACAAAAAGTTTGTAGGGGGCATGGGTCGCACTGTGGACTTAATTTGTTTTTATCGCGTCATAAATTGTCACACAAGTTTGTCAGGGCATTGACTCGGACAAATTTATCAAAGGAGCCACTGTCTTGCACTACCAGGATCAATATTTACATTGGACATAAAATAATTCTGCCATCGCATGCTTACAACATGTGCGACCCTAACTATGGCTGAGAGACCGATGTCGTGCCCCGAAGCAGGTCATATCTTGCCTAATGGCCTTAAAAAACATTTTTTATTTTTCATGCTTCAATGTCAATCAAATCTGAAATTCTGCAATGAATTAGATTTCACAACACAAGCATGCCCTGTGCATAAAGATCTTGCGTCAAAATTTTCCCAATTGTCACAACACGTTAACAGTTGTAATTCTTCAGTATGGCCAGCCAATTTCACCTGTACAAATTTCAATGCTTTCAGTTTTCACAGTATAGTGTAAATGACTTGCAGCTGATTTTTTTTCAGCAGCAAAATGCACAGCCACAAACTGCTTCATTGTTACCTCTGAGTCTGGGGGTACTTCCTTTATATGGGCTACAAAGGCATGTGCAGCCCATACGGGTATGGTTTTTCAGCCATTTTGGTCATAAATATATTACATAGGGTATCAATTTTGGCCATTTTGGTCTTAAATAGGGTATGGTTTTTGTACTCTAGCCTTGAATTGGGTATGTTGTTTAGAAGAAGCTACTTTTTCATCATTATTGATAAGACCATCAACAAAAGAAAAAAATTATGTTTAGGGCAACTGTGTCAGCTGCAACAGTCATTAATAGGGTATCAAGTTTTTTGGTCTGGTTGTTAATAGGGTAGGGAAAATTTCATATTTTGGTCATAAATAGGGTAAGGTTTTGGGAAGCAGGCCGCACGCCCCCACCAAATTTTTCTGGCAGTACCCCCCTCCCCTGGCCCTCGAGTCTAGAGCAGCCTTCTGTTTCACAAAAGAAGCATCCTCTGGACAGAAAACATCTAAAAAGAAAGGGAGCCAAAGGGAGCAATGGTGCATTGATGACTCTGACCACGAGAAAGTGCTTTTCAGCCGTTTGGGTCGACAATAAAGGTTTTATCTTTATAGGTTTATGTTATGATCAATGAGTTAAATTTTAAATCAAGTTTAATGCATGTAGGGGAAACGTAACACACATTTGAGTCCTACCTACCAGCCAATTAAACTTAGTTGAGTGATCCAAATGGAAAAACTTGAGTAGTATATTGTCAGTTAATCCCTTCCAAATGGTTCATCACAATCAAGTCAATAAAGAAACAACTGTTCTCTGATGTTACAGGCAAATGTCTTGGTTGAGGACAAGGACTGAGAGCAGTCTCTCTTTTGCTCGAAAATCCATGGGGAGGAACACAAAAAACGCAACACATGCAAGTGATGGGTCGTGAGCATGCGAGCGTGATATGCGAAGCTGCGAGCCACCCGTGCTACTCACAGCTTGTGGCTTCACCGCCTGCCCCTTGCATGTCACACTTGCTGTCACACTTGTTTTGCTTCCTTCATTGTGTTCTTCTCCACGGATTTCCGAACAAAAGAGAGACTGCTCAGTCTGTTGAGGACATCAAGACCAACCAGGAGCCATAATTTGGGACAGAGACCTTAAGCTAGCACCATTTCTAGCATTGGCTCTGTCCCTATGATATGGGAGAATTTTGCTATTTTTGTAACAAATTGTGCCATCATGTGCGGCATATGCACGTACATGCTGTGAGGATTTTTGAGGGCATCGGTCGTGGAAATGGTGTCCAAAATGCTCTTGACCCACAACTCAATACAGTACCAATCAGAAGAAACCTAACAGGGAACGCTTGACTGAACACGTTCTGTTTCCGTTCCACTCGCATTCCTGTTCCCGTTCTGTATCCGTTCCGTATCCGTTCTGTATCCGTTCTGTATCCATTCCATTCCTGTTCTGTATCCGTTCTTTATCCGTTCTGTGCTGTTCTGTTAGCATTCCATCGGTAAGCGTTCTTGGAACTCGTTCAGAAGAACGAGGTTTCCGAGAACTCATGTACAAGATTTGCATTTCATGAAATGGGTTAAAACTGTTGCCTTTAAGCAAGAATACGAAGAGTAAACGTAAATTTTCGGAGTGAAAATATGAGTCCAGTTACTCTAAAAATACGGGAAGATGGTATTGTAGCTTCAAGGCCAGTTTATAGTAAGTCTGTTTCCGAAACGATACAAAGCGACCGGTAATCTGTGTGATTGCCCGAGGAAAGAAGTAAACCAGCTTGCCAAGTACTTTTAACGCCATCGATGAAAAAATGCAAGCAAAAGACGAACTTTCGGCTCTTGTATTTACACGAATACTTTTAGCGAGATTTAACATTGAAGTATCGGCGAAAACTGTTCGGCAAATGCAGCAGAAACTTGGCTGGAGGACGTGAGCGGTGCAAAGTACTGACAAAAAGTCAAAGCGAACACTTTGTGATACTTTTTACTGATGTTATTTTCACAGACGAATGCTCAGTTAAGATTGAATGTTATCCTCACCGATCCTTCCGCAAAGTTGGTGAACAACACCGTAAATGAAGGTCAACCACAACATCGATGTTTTGTTTCATTTCTCTTCTTGAGGAAACCTTTCAATCCCAGTCTAACTCACCTTGTCCATCCATTTCCTTATTTGGACAGAACTTGAGCTTGTTGACAATAACAAAATGGCCGTGATGAATACGAAATGGACAAGAAGATGCAGGGAAAATGCTTGCTTAGTGAGTGCAAAAAGAAATAAAAAAAGACAAGATGATTCGCTCTGTCACTTTCTCAAGATCGCCGGGCTGAACAAAAATTGGACGAACGTTTATTTTAAGTTACATCATGTCCAAATCCTTGGTAAGCACTCTCATGGCATAACTTACTAGCATGTGTTCTGCAGGACGTGCTCTCTTATAGTTTGCATTGTGGTGAACGTTTTTTTTCCATCTTCGTGATTCGTAACCATTACGTATCCGTTCCATTTCCGTTCGGTATCCGTTCTGTATCCATTCTGTACCCGTTCTGTACCCGTTCTGTACCTCTTCTGCACCTGTTCCGTTCCCGTTCCTTTCGTATTCTCGTACCCGTTCTGTATCCATTCCGTTCCTGTTCACAAACGCGTTCCCTGTTAGGTTTCTTCTGATTGGTACTGCACGTGTGTCTGTTGGAATTTTGCTTAAGTATTTTCGCCGTAAGCTGCTCAAAATTTGAATGAAGTAAGACAGTGTCGAATTTAAAACACTGACTCAGACTTGAAAGTGCACGCACCGCACTATGCAAATGAGCTACTTTTACGTGTCAGACTTCCCTTTCAAGAACTTTTGCAAACTCACCTGACTCTCCTCACAAGCCCGTCTCTCTAGTTTGGTTTTACTTCCAGGATGCGACGAAGGGACCACAAGTTTTCTACCACGATTACAATGTCTCCAGTTTCAAAGTAACACCTTTATCTTTGCAGTGATTGCCTTCTCACTTATAGCAATTAAACTCCCAGATACTGACTTTTAAATGTAGGCACGCAAGGCATGCAAGAGTTATTTTCTTGTGAATTAAACTCCACCCCCCCCCCCCCCCCCCCCCCCCGGCCGCCGCCCCCCCCCTCTCCAAATATTCTCAAGAAAAAATCAAAACAAATTTTTTTTTAATTATTTCATAGGGGAAA
>Ga0126339_10000114_pt1 | contig 31434 bp, 14 predicted proteins | sample OrbTmetagenome_2_FD_92532 | JGI IMG/M metagenome (GOLD analysis project Ga0126339, IMG submission 92532) | Coral microbial communities from Petempiche,Puerto Morelos, Mexico - Orbicella T R C metagenome | ecosystem: Host-associated > Invertebrates > Cnidaria > Coral | place: Petempiche,Puerto...
AGCGAAGTTCAAATTAAAGGTGGGGAAAGGGAAAGAAGCGGGTAAATGTGATATAAGTAAATAGAAGTAATTATTTTTAACTCATTCATTGATCCGCTTTATTCTCATTCCCTACCTTCACTTTGAACCGAGTTAGCCGACATTCAAGAAAGCCAACTTACAACAACACGATGGAAAGTTGGCGGGTCAACAAAAGAAAGTGGGAGTGGTCGCTGCACAAAAATATACCATACCACGATTCGGCGATTTTTATAGTACGAACTAAAAATAACACGACGTACGTATTGTGGAAGATTACGTTTTGATAACAGTGGTTGTGACTGCTGAAAGCCAATTAAGCTGTTATAAGAAGTATGCATGCAATGAATTCTTATTTGTCAATCTATTTTACTTGTACCACATTGGAAGGTATATAAATCGCGGTGAGAATATCCCAAAGTCTACTTACTCAAGGAAAAAAAGTTCGCTGCGTTAGTTTTTTTCCGAAAATTTTCACGGCAAACAGGACGCCTGGAGGCTCCGTGACTCAGTATAACAGCCCGTTTCTTTAAAACGTATCCTGTTGATATACCGTGTGTTCTTAGAAAACCTGATGCTGTGCTTGGACCTGCATGCGGTGCACTTGGCGCTTGGGATAAAGCTGATCGAAAGTACGCTCTGTATGACGAGAAAAGACGTTACTCGAGATATGCCCAGATGGCACTTTGATCAAAAAAGCTCTCAAGTGATTATACACACAAAATCAATGTATTTATCTCCTAAATTTTTGTGGGACGTTTTATCTTCAGAAAAGGGACATAACCAAAAGAGAATATGGCTCGATTTCTATAATATAGGTATTGACGATGACGTGCATTTGTTTTGGTCTAAAATGAGTCATGATTAGAAGAACTCAGCGGGACGTCACTGCCAAGATCTCCCCTTTCGCCCCACTCGGAGACCCAGGGCCCTACAATAGCTTTCAGGTACCATATTGTAAAGTGAAACAAAGACAAGACAATTTTCTCATGCGTTGAGAATCCATGAACAAAGATAGGCAAGATAACGCCGCGTGTTTAATTTTTAATCAGTTCTTATGACAATTTTGAACATATTTACCCAACTTGTTGGAACTGGAAATTAACTAATATATAAAACATTAATTTCCCCAAACAATTGCCTATGACAGGCGAGAAAGCAACAATTTTCATTTAAAAATCACACAGCTTAAATTAAAAACGAGATAACTTTTGAAGTGTTTACCTTTGTCCTATGTTTTTCAGACAATTCGTTTTCGTGAGGAAATAAAAAATTACCCGATCAGTCCAAGAACTAAAACACATGAAAGAATCAATTGTCTATGTCCGTCAATAATTGTTGCTTGTACTGTGACATGATTTTGCGTAATTCAAACTTTTCTTGGCAAAGTCAGAACAGACATTTTTAAGTTAATAGTTAACATTGCATTGTGGCCTTGAGTGATATGAAAATATTTAGTTACCTTTAATTAAAATTGTCATCAATCTAAATTAAAAATGGTCTTTAAAAAAGATACAGCTGTTTTTCTGCTCCATTCAATACGACAGATTCTGCATTCACAGTTAGGAAACAAGCTGATCCGGATTGAAAAATGCTGTTGCCGCTAGTTTTGGTGGTTGTTATAGTTCCATCCCTTACCCAGCAATTAAGTAAGTACAAGACTTAGTTTAACTTTTGAGCCATAGTTATCTTTCGAAGAAGATTACAGACTTAAGTTTTTTTGCTTTATACACAACCATTTTGCCGGACTAGAATGTGAGAATATAGCAATATCTAGTCCATCATAACTGATATAATTTATTTGACGATGGCTCATTTTTGCACCGGGCCGTGCTCTGTTAGAAAAAGCCCTTGTAATTTTTGTTTTCAATTAATCACGTTTCCAACAACCATTTTTCAATGAAAACGCGGTCACCAGACTTTCTCCTTGTTGGCATGGAAAAAAACAACATCAATGATTGTGGCCTCCAGGGGTTGCTGAATTGATACTTCGAGTTCGTTCGCGTTTTCAGAAGTTGAACATGTAAGGGATCAGAATTGTGTGCAAAAAATTGTGGCATAAAATTCTAGGGTTTGCCAGCCTTGTTTGAAAAATCAGAATCTCAAGCCGATCACATTTTTAAAAAGTTATGTAACTAGTTAAAAATTTGAATGTGCTAAAGGACTCTTGCCACCGTTTTAAACCATATCAATCTAGGTTTGGTTCAGGTTAACAAGTTGATAATCACATTAAGGAAGTAAAACCCCGCCATGTTTTTCCGCAATGAAACAAGATGGATCTGAATAAGGAACACGCTCTTAGATTCCTAATGCTAAACGACAAAAGGAAAATTCAGTGCTATTCACACATGAATATTCTAGCTAATGCATTTATGTGATATCTTGATGTTGCCAAGGTAACAAGACGTTTGAGTGGTCTCAGTTGAACCTACGACAGGTGTGCCTTGAGTGCACTGGCGACCGTTATGGGGCCATACCAAACTTCCTCTCCGAATCCCATTTAGTGGCCGCCATGAAACTGGTGCACAGAGAAGGAGCGATACGGTAGATTGAATTTGTTTTGTCACTAGTTTGGCGTCGAGCGCAAAGGCCAATCTCGATATATTTTAAAAAAATTCTCACTTAATTCCGAGGCTTATTTATTAATCCCTAAACTTCGATGTGCTTTATCTCCTTGAGCTGGGGAGCCAAGTTAGAAATTAAATATATCGAAATTGGCCTATTAAAAGATTACGAGTTACAACTTCGCGTTTCAAGAAAAGACAAGGAAAATAGCTCAGTTCATTTGTATGCAAAGGGCTTAAAGTGGACATCCTTGTGTAATTTGTTTGTTGTGAGGGAGCCTTCAGACTGTTCAATCAATTCATTCTTATGATATCTGAGCCGTCATTAAGCAGCTCTTTTATTTTTTCGTGTATCTTCTCGCCTTATTTCAGTGGAGATCATAATTTCGGATACAATGTTCACTGTAACCCAAATCAATTTCCTCTTTGCGCGGGTTAACAATAAACGAAACTTTCATTAATAAACAAAGTAACTTCTTTCTGGATAACAAAGTAAGCTTAGTTGTGCTCTGCTTTTTATTTCAGCTGCACCCAAAACAAAGCCTACAATAGCCGCTGGGGATGCCATTCGGGCAGCAAGACCCCCCTGAACATTATCATAACAGACCAGAAAAACCAGATTATCTACCCAAGGAGCGAGTTCATCAAGGACTGGAACACCCTGTGGTACGCCATGCCAGGGGTAGACGAGTCCTATTCTAACGAGCTCGTGTTCTCCAACTTGGGTGTTCCGTTTAACCTCGAGAAACATCGGGAGCTCCGAATCTGGTGCGGAGAGGATCTCAAAAACAAGAATGACCATGATAATCAAGGTCGTGTCTGCGTTGATGTCTTCATCAAATACTACTGATCAAAATATTATCCTCAATGACTTGTTTAGTTGTTAACTGAAAGTGGCAATAAAGGATGTAGAAATGTCCTTTAAAATATATGCGTCGATGTTTTTGTTTGTTATAAAATAGTTTACTTCAAAATGACAAGTACCGTTTTTGAAAACTGTTGAAGCATTCAATATTTCGTTCCCTCGTTTATTGTAATTAAGAAATGTTAGTAGGCCACCCTCTGATTGGAACCTCTATTTTGAAACTCTCCTTTTATAAACACTACTTTTCAAGATTTATGAGGAAACGGGTTTGTTGCTATACTACTTTCTTCTTTCCGAGAAGCAGTACATGTATGCGACCCAAATACAGCACAAGCACTTCGGGGTTTTATCTCCGTGCTAAATGCCCGGGCGAAAAAAAAAAAGGTGAAGTCTTTAAATTATTCCTTTTACAATCGTCCACCCATACCTTTACTCAACTCGGTAGATTCGACCCAGAAATCTCATGCTGATGACGTTGTCCCGTACCGTTTCTCTAATTGTTTGTTTAATACCTGCGAACAACAACACCGGGGGCGGGGTACTTTCGTAAAATTCACACAGGTTTGGGTCTTAAAGCTCGACCCTATATAGATGAAGCGAATTAAAACTGATACCTTATTTAAGGGCAAAATACAAAAAAATGACACCTTATAACAAAAAAAAAAAAAAGACTATAATAGCATGAACGGTTGAACTTTATTTCGTTTCTGTAACATTGGAAGTTTACGAATAGTTCAATTTTAACAGATCATTTGTTTCCCTTTTAGCTGGGCATTTACGCACTGTACTTTTAGCTGATGCAATTTAAGTAGCCTATCTAAGGATCACACTGGGAACACATGCCAACAGGGGCAATAATAATACCCTATACCCTATAGGATCGAGAACTTCAAAAACCCTACCCTATCTTGCGACACATACCTATATAGCCCATATATGGGCGTAACCCCGGGGAACAACAACATTACATCCCCCTGGGTATTGAGGTTTCGGTTTGAATTTTGTCTTACCTAACAATGCAGCCCCCTCTCATTGCTCGCGGCTGCAGATTTGCCTCGCGAAATGTACGCCAAACCTATCGGAGGCGATCTGGTTACAGGAGGCTAAATTTCGCCCAGGCAATGGAACGAGGCGCTGTTTTTGTGACAAGGGTCTATATAGCTTTTCATTTTTGATAATTGATTAGGTTTTCTAAACGTTGCCTCAAATCTATCAATCCCCCTGCTTAGCGTCGATTATCTTTAAAAAATTGGTTACATCGTTGTTACTTCGTCGCTTAATTAATAACAAACGAGCTCTGCCGTCCAAACCTTAACCATTGGTTGCCTTCTACGTTGCTGCGAATCATACATGAACGACATATAGTAATTAACAGACCCGGGTAAACAAGAAATAAAAGTTTATCGAAATCACAAGATATAGACGTAGTCTGCTGAATCAGGTGTAAAAAACGACTTTTTTCCTTTAGGTATAAAACAATATTACCATCATCACCATTATCAGTACAAGCGTCTTTGTAATCAGCGGCATTGCTGGATAGGGCAGTTTTTAATTGAGTGTCAAAAGTAATCAGGGAATCACTTTGGTTTTGGTTATAGTTTCGGTTTTACTATGGTGTGAGATTAGCTGAGTGGTTTAGTTGGTTTGATTTTGGTTTTACGACTCCCAGTTGAAAACCGCTCTAATCCTCCTCCTCCTCCTCCTCATCATCATCATCATCATCATTCTCGGAGTCGACGTCATTATTAAGCCACAAAGCAACAAGCCTCACGTTAGTTTCTTTAGTACTATTATGCAAAAAAGGACAAGTCTTTTTCCGGTGATTTTTAAATACTTTGCGACACGCCTTTCGATATAATCCACTCAGAAACGGTTTTACTATGGTGTGAGATTGGCTGACTGGTTTAGTTGGTTTGGTTTTGGTTTTACGACTCTCAATTGGCCATTTTACAGTTGTGTGCTTAGTCACCTGGCCTCTGACTGTAAGCGAGGCTGGAGGTGACCTTGCTTTGATAGACCTCTCTGCTTTTCTTATGTAAATGCAAACTAGTTAGCTTAAGAACAACTTGATTTACACAACAAAAACAGTGAGGTCTGTATCGAAACAAGGTCACCTCCAGCCTCGCTGCCATCCAAAGGCCAGGTTACCGAACAGACAACTCTAAAAGGGTCTATTGAAAACCACTCTAATCCTCCTCCTCCCCATCATCATCATCACTGCAGTCGTCATCATCATCATCGGTCGCGGAGTTGACGTCATTATTAAGTCACAATGTAACAAGCCTCACGTTAGTTTCTTTAGTATTATTACGCGAAAAAGGACAAGCCTTTTTCCGGTGATTTTTAAATACTTGGCGACACCCCTTTCGATATAATCCACTCAGAAACGCGACCAAAAGCGGGTTGATTGCGCTGTGTGAGTGACAAGCCCAAAACGATAACAAGATGGCCTCGAGAGGTAGGGCTTGATCGGGCCAGAAGTACATCAACAGATGCATGACATGCGCGGGAAGCCAACATAATGCAAACGCAGTGACAAGTATGATGAGCATTTTGACAGTTTTCCTGTTATGGGCTTCCCTATTGGGAATTGATGTAAGCGTGTGAATGCCAGGCACCTTGTGCCTCCATAGCTTTCGACAAACAAACGTGTACAACGTTGCAATGAACAGCAGTGGAATAATGTAGAGAAGTATGAACACGAGACAGAAATAAATCTGGAGGGTGCGAAAATGCTCGTACTTCACTGCGCAGTAACTATATCCATCCTGAAGAGGCACGCTTCCGTAAACGACCAGATACGGGCTCATAAGAACGAAAGAGCTGCACCAAATGAAATAATAACCTCTTTTTGATTTTTTGACAAATGGGGTGCGTTTGAAAGGTAACACTATGCAAAAGAAGCGATCGATCGTGACTAACACGTGTGTGAGAATCGAAGCAGCGATTGACAGAGCCAGCGAATATTGAGTGATTTTGCACGTAATATCACCGATTCTCCCAGAAATCCAGATGTTCTGTAGGTAGAGGTACATGACGCAATATGGCATGGCAAAGAAAGTTATCATCAAATCGGCAACAGCCATGTTGGCCACCAAGAGATTTGTGGTTGTCTTCAAGTGCGGTGTCTTAAAAGTGACGTAGATCAACAGTATATTTCCAACTAAGGAGATGACAAAGATGATGACGTAGGCGAGTGTCATTCCAACCCGAAGATTCAGAGGAATTCGATTTTGGTAGAGTTCGCCTTCGTGTTCAAAACTTTCATTAGAACCTTGAAAAGTAAACAGAGATATCACAAGTCTACTTTAAGTATGACGTTTTTTAAGTTGAGTAAATTATTTTTCTTTCGTACTCTATTCAAGTATTCATTTCTCATACGCGATTGGTCAAAGTATGTAACTTTCGCTTTTTGACATACCCTCTTGGGGTTAATGGACCGGTTGGTTGGCCAAAGTACGTAATCCATTACTGGCCAACTGTTTTGGAACCAGCCTTCCCATACTCGGTGACACCCCGTCCTAGTAACTTAATAATAAGGAACTAGCTGAGATAAAGCCTGGCCGTGTTGGCGTGTTGGACCTAAAACTGGTGCGCTAGCTAAACGTTAGTTTCTAATACTGTTAGATTTTTACATTAACATCCTCGTGCTTTTTTCTTCGCATCGTTATCTTTCAAACTATTTTGTCTTAATATCACTCTTACCATTATGAAAATTTTCCATCTCAGCCCTTGACATTTTGTTTCCTTTTACACAAAGTGGAGCAGGCAAGAGGCAAAAGTGAATTCAATCCTGTTCAGTGAAGTTAAAAATAAAACAATCAAAAATAGTATACTCTGGATCAAGAATCAGTTCAGCGTTCTTTGCAATGAATTAAATGTCGAGATAATCAGTTAAAAATGAACACATACTTGTAAGGATGACGGAATAAAGGAATCATTTCCGTAAGACATATATGTTATTTTCCGGTCTTGGTCGGTCCGTATTGGTAAAAGCTGTACCCAAGGTTTTGGGTACGGCCCGAGGCCGCAGGTAGAGGGCTGTACTCAAGACCAAGACCACGATTGTTCCCTATACGGACCGACCAAGACCGGCAAATGACGTGTTTGAAAGCAACTTTTGTGTTACTAAATTTCAATTAAAGCCGTTCAGTTCAAATCTGACGTACGCGTGTTTGCAGAATTTGTAGGGCTGATTTTACATGTGCCACTGTGCAGGGCTCACTGTATAGGAAAATATTGCATCCAACACGGTTGGATTTTGGCCAAAAATGTTTGTTATGCGACAAAAATTGATGTTAATGTAAAAGAAACGCACGGCTTGAAATAAATTTAAGTAATGAGCTCTAAACGTAAGCGACACAGATTCACGAAAACTCAAAAATGGCTTTCTTTGCTGCTTTTTTGGCTGTGTTGGACGTTTTCATCTCAAAACCAGTTTTTGCCGAACTCAAAACCGGTTTTTCTCCACCCAAAACCGGTTATTACTGATCTCATAACCGATTTTGTCTACCCTGAAAACAGTTTTTGCCTATTTAAAAACCGGTTTTTGCCCACCCAAAACTGGTTTTGCCAATCTCAAAAAAGGTTTTTGTCCACCCTGAACTGAACTGATGTAAAACTATATCAGTGTCTGCCAAACTGAAAACCGGTTTTTGCCAATCTTAAAAGTGGTTTTTGTCCACCCTGAAACTGGTTTAAGTTTTTGCCCATCTCAAAACCGGTTTTTGCCTATTTCCAAACTGGTTTTGTCGATCTCAAAACCGGTTTTTGCCGAATTCAAAGCCAGTTTTTGTCATGCTTAGATGAGGCTATGTAAACACAGAAAAGGTGCTCTATTGCTTAAATATATCAGCTCCGATATCAACCGACCTTTCAGCGTGATATCGCATCTACCAAATAGGCAATCACAGAGAACTGAGATACAATCAAGGCTGTTGCATTTATTTAACTATTTACTGATTTGTTAATGTTTTATAATATCGGCTTTTCTTCTTTTAACTTGGCGTTGGGAACAACACATTTTATGATGATGGTCTAATTATATTAAAAATTGCAGCCCAATAAGGGAACCTAAAACCATGGGACCAAAAACAGGTTAAATGTCTTCCTTTATATCCCAAAGCTATTTTAAATTTTGTATGAGTTCTTTAAGCCTTATCATGTTATCAGTTAGAAATGCTTTTATGTTAATTCCATTTTATAGCTTTTAATTTGGCACGGTGTTCGGTTCAAATGCCAGGTGAAGTTATCTCAGCTACCTCATTTTAAATTGTTTTAAAAAGCTTTTTGTTTGTTTGATAACAAATCTGTTTCAGGTTTTTTTTTTTTTTTAATTAAGTAATCAATATTTCTTGCAGGCTAATCTCCGTTCTTTCACTAACAATATACATCTGAAAAACTAATTGAGCTTTTAATCCGTGGGTTTAATCACTGCAGCAAAAAAGATTCATAGTTTATATCTCGCTTTTGCCTTGTGATCTTACCGAAAATAGGCCAACGTAATTAAAAAAAAAAAAAATGGGCCAGACTTTTACATAAAGAACCGTTGTTCAAAAATAGGATTTTATCACCGTCTTTTGCACACGCAAAGATATTGACTTCTATTGATATTCTAAAGATAATTCAATGAGAAAATATCGGCATTATTGCCTCAAAAAGAAAATGTTGCGTTATGATTTGTGGCTTATCTCACAATTTCCTTACTATCAAATTAGAATCTCTCTAGCCCCAGACACGAAATGCTTACAGAAAACTAGACAAAGTACAAAATTTAAAACCTTGACTCCGTGTTCTTCGTCTGTCTTCAAAAATTTCGACATCAATTGTTTATTAGCTCAACGACATTCTACAGGCGAATTCGAAGGGGAGCGGTTTAGCATGATCTCAATATCTAATGGAAAAATAACGAAAATTGCTCCTTTAATGCTATTTAATTTAAAAATAAAAAAACATCCCAAGCTAAAAGAAGGCTGTCACAGTGCAACTGCAGCTGTTTTTTTGTGCTAGTGCTTTGAGTCAAGTATATAACAATATTATGAGAAGAAGGGCAAGAAATATCGAGCGCAACCCCGTACCTGCAATTCCAAAGAATCGTCCGGTTGCTTGTTATTCAGAAAGGAAGCCGCCGCGTGAATAAGGTTCTTTGAGAACGTGACTGAGCTGAGCCAAACCACTTCAGAAGATAAGTAAATTAAGAAGTGGTAAGCCTCCTTAATGGATCAACACAAAATAATTGGTTGGTTACGTACACTAACGGCGCTTTTAGTTTGCGACCTTAAAAGGTGCCATTTAGATCTGTTTGCAATTTGGCGCCGCTAGTAGTTGTATTAATTACGAAAAGGCTAAGATTTGCGTGGAACCTCAACCCATTAGTTTTCGAAATTCACAAAACAAAAATAACGTATGCAACAAAACACAAAGTCTGAGATTGATTGATAAGAGCATAAGCGAAAAATGGGTAAGATTACCAAGGAATTGAATCGAAAGATTATACCTAAATTGAAATGAGAGGTTTTCTATTGCATTTGTAAATGCGGATTGAGGTGAAGTCGGTACCTGTTAGCTAGTGTTGCTTATTCCAGTTTCGAAAAAGAAATTTTTTGATTTATTAATTCAATCACGAATGTTGACAATTTTGGGGGCTTGTGTTTGGAATACATTTTCCCCGCAGCCCGTTCAAAATGGAGACACTTGAAAAAAAAAAAAGTTAAAATGTAAAAAACGAAAAGGGACAAATAAATTGTTTTGGTCCGCGGTAGCCTTAGATCTTGACAATCGATCTAATACTTGATACACGAAAACGAATTCAAGCCGGCTCCATGGATTTCAACTATAGACTTATTTATTTGGTAACTGGATATCTTTTTAATTTATCACTCGGCAAGATCTTTTAGAATACACTGGAGTTTAAGGAAGATATGTTTCCTCAGTTAGCCTTTACAAGTTAGTTTCATTTGTTTACTTGCTTTCTTAGGTATGTTTGCATTTTAAAAGATACTATTATTGACTTTTTAGAGAACAAAAACGAAAGTTTTAACAAAAATTAATAATACCAAAACGTCTCTGAAGACTACAAAACGTTTTACGGCTTGCAAAGGCGTCATGACAAATCAAATGCGCTTGTTATGCTTGCCAAATGCAAGCCTTCACGAAAATCAAACTATCTGCTATTATTTTAAATCATATTTTGAAATAATAACCAAGAAAACAGAAAAATCGCAACTGATAAACGGTGAATTGACGACGTAAATTTTGTCTGCATTAGAACGGCTTTCTTTCCTGTTAGACAGATCGACACCTTTATTTAAAACTAAAAATTTAAAGGTGAAATTTTCGGGGTTGTCCCTTCAGGGAGCTTAAAAAGCATCTCTGCTTTCCTGTTACTGAAAATAATGCTATTAAGTACTGATTGAATTTCAAATCGTGTTTAACCTGGGAACACAGACGAATTTCCGGCTTTTGTTCTTGTCAGATCAATGTTTCGCACCACGTTTTACATTTAGTCAAGAGCAAATGCTTCCATGGATCTGGGCAAAATTCGGTTTGCAATTTTTTATACAATGTATGTTTTCCTTTTAACACACATGGCCGCGACGATCAGGGTAGTTATAAATTCAAAGCTTACAATTTCGCCATGAATCTGAACCTAAAGGTGAAACTTTGCATCCGGCAAATACTGATAATACAACTGGACTTTCTACGTCATTATGCAACGGAAATTTGATCTGCAAAATCTTTTCGGATTGCTTGGGCTTACTGTGCAGGACGTTTCAAAAATCTGCAAAACCAAAGCCAGTTTCGAAGGAAACGAACCTGATAACTGGATTTCAGTTTGTGCTACTTCTGACTTCCCATAACCCGCATGCCTAAGGGCTGAGGTCGACATGATTTTATTTACTGAAATTTTTAACATTGTATGAGCTAGGATTCGGGCCTTAGAATTTTGAAACCAGAAACTGCAAGGGACCGCACACGTTAAACGCTGCCAACCTAGGTTCTACAAAAGATCTGATCAGCCAAAAAAAATGTATAAAGACAAACAATAGACTGCAAGGCTGATACTTCGTGAAAGACGTTTCGAGACACCAACATGACAAAACCGATAAAGCAGGATTGCAACAGTGGACAGCTGTTTGGTCCTTCTTGGGACTTGTCAGCACTGGGTAGCGAGGATATGTAACGCCAGCCCAATAGCCAACGCACATAAATTGCAAAATGACCCCTTCAATATAACAAGTTCCATAGTTTGAACTCAATTGCGCTCCGAAACACGTGTTGCCACATCACGTGTTTCGGGGCGCAAGGAGACAAAGTGTCACGATTGGTGTCTCGAAAAGCAAAACATAAATGTGGCTGGACAAGGCCAGCCTAAACGTTTAACCGCATGGCCAGCACCATGCTTAGAATTTTGCATTGAGATACCTTTCTTTAATTAAGTAAAATTATGCGTGTGACCGGCCTAGGAAGATAAATTAATTAAGGTTTTCTTTCTCCGAGGCCCTCCATGTTCCTGTCGGTTTCGCCTCGGCTAACATCGAGGAAACATCGGGGGCCTTCGTCGACACACTAGGGAAACAAAACTCACTATTCGAATTCCACATGGGGACAGTCATGACAGGTGTTTTGTTGACCCCAGCTTAAAATTAACCCCTGTTTTGTGGATTGGTCAACACTAACATGGCAGCAGCCATGACATCCAACAACAGTAATGCCCAGAAGACCGTAAATTGACGTTTCATTTAAGAATTGCGCAATTATGTGTCAGTGTCATAACACTTCTCCATTTGAATGTACAATTATTTCTTTTTGTGTGTGTGTGTCTATGTCTGTTTGTTTTGTGTCCCTGGCCTAAACATGTAAAATATCTTTCCTGTTAACGAGCTGTCAAGAATTTTTAACTCTTAGGCTATTTTCGGTATCCAGCACCCCTATCATTTTGGTTTTTTACTCTATAACATTGTAATTTCTAACTCTGGGGTGAATAAAGTTGTTGCTGTTACAATGTAAGCATTGATTTCCAAGCAGATACTAGTTATTTGTATAGGATGCCTAAGAGCTTTCCAATTTGCATTGAGATATCGACTGATGGTCAAATTCTTTTTTGCTTGAACAAATTATTTTTGTATTTTATCGTTTTTTTCACTCGTACGGAATAAAGAATTTTCGTTTCTGTCTACAATTTCCAATATGCTTCGCATTCATTTGCTGTCTTAGTACTACCATGGTTTCGAGACGCACGCAATGATCACGTGCAAGTCCAGGGTTCAAGGTCCAAGCTGTTGTCACCATTCGTAGTTTTACAGTTGTGAGGTGGATCACGTGATTCTTTCTCATCCAACTGAAACGCAGTTTTCAGTCGGATGAAAACGTCTGTATAACAAATCATGTAACCTTAAACTCTTCGTACACTCCTTAGGCATCCTCGACAAATAACTGAATTATTGATTTCTCTGTTTGGAATCGGATAAATAAAATGATAAATATCTTAACTGACCACTCCCACAATGGGGCCTTTCAGGGCCAATGGCCAATTGGATGCTGACGTTGCGTGTTAAAATAGAGAGGTGTTATGACACTCACAAATTAATTGCGAAATTTTTCAAGTAAAAAGACAGTTCATGGTTTTATATGGACGTTGTTGTCGGCTTGCCTGTCATGAGTTGCCGAGCTGATCACGTGCAAGATGTCATTGCTCACAACTAATTAATGTTTATTGCCCTGGACATTTTGAGCAGTACTGACGCGCTTTGTGTGTTTGCGCCTGCACCTGTTTTCATTCTTGTCAATTCTATTTTTTGTCATCTCTTTGAGTTTCATGCGATCTTAAATGGCCGCCATGGGAATGTAAAGGAGTTTAGTCATGAAAAGTTTTGGCCAAATATAACTTACCTATAGATTAAAGAAAACCTGAAAATAATCGTTTACGAAGAAAGAAAAACACCAAAGAGATAATAATAAACCATAAAGGAACTGGGATGGTCAGATGGAAAAGATTGACACGGATTACAAACGACGAACTCGAAAAATTTAGGCTGAACTTTTCAAGATGAGCAAACTGTGACGTAGCTCCTTTAAGGACGGCCTCATACTTTTAATCTTTTAGTCTAATGATGTTTAACGAAGGATGTAAATAAGAGTGTGAAATAAATCAGCAACACCTAACCAATGTCTTTGGCCTGAGAGAATATCGTCAGAACAATGCTACAATTTTGCTTTGAAATACTGTTTATTACAGTGCAATAATGTACTGTAAACAACTGTAACTACTGAAATTTCCCATCCAGTTGATGTCCTATACACATTGTCGTACTGGTGTCACTGCATGACAAGCACTTTCTAACTCATTGCCTAATCACAGACACGTTTTCATTGTTGCTAATGGACCTTTTTAGCTTAGGCTTCTTGTTGTCCCATTACAAAACACGTGATATTCTCTAGAAAATTGCTCTTTTCTCCGTGTAAACATCAGCCATATACAGGCGAAAATTTGCAAATTTGGAAGCAAGAATTGGGCAACAAACCGCTCAAGCTAAAAAGGCCGTCTGTTTTCTGTTGACCAAAGTTTGTGTCTGTTGATTGGTTGTTACCTCCCGGCCCCCTGCAGCTAAACCGTGGAAGACAAATAAGTCATTTCCTCACATTACGAATTTTCAAACGTAATGTTAATGTTCTGGTTCACTACTGCCTTTGGAAAAATTTGTTTCATATACATTGTAAGGTATTATCATACATCAGAGCAAGGGTAAACTTTAACAGAGGTGAAATTAATTAAACCACGACATTTCACCTATCTTCTCACACGTGAAGATTTGCAACTTGTATACCTTAGATTTTATTTCTCAGGGCCCCCATAAAATGTTTCGTTTCCCATCTAGCCCTCTCTCTCTCTCGTAACTATGAGTCCGTCGGTCGGTTAAAGAAATAAAAAGATAAAATAAAAGCGAAAAAAGAAAAATGGTGACCAGTGACAAATAAATGATTCCAAGTTTCAACGGAGCCGATATCTCTTAAGAGGTGTTCGAGAACATTAACGTCTTCATATGGGCTGATCAGTCCCTTTAAGATGTGCTCAAAACGTATTAAGTTTGGAAACACCTGAAAATGGGAGTAAGCAAGGGATCAAGGACAATTTTTTTCACTCGTTCAAAAACCTGAGTTTTTGGAGGTGGGAAAGGAAGCCTCCCTCTTTTTTGATCATGATCAAAGTGTTTGTAAATTAAATCATTTTTACTTCGTATCTGTAAGTTTTATTCATGTAAAGCGTGCAATTGATTATTCTTTTAATAACGTTACAAAAAGTTCAATTATGTTATCGATATCAAGTTTTAAGCACAGGAAGCCATTAACAGGTCCGATTACAAAATTCGTGTTCGTGTACTTGATCACTATTAGATTTCTTCCTTTGACTAAAATAAAGTCCCTCCTTATATTCACAAAAACGTTTAGAACTTCTATTTGTCACTGAATTTTGTCCAATTTACTGTTAGTAACAGGCCTCGGTAAGTCTATTTTTTTCCGCACTTTTTTCCTATTGACACGATACATGACGCGATATGATACGATAAGCTATGATATACTGATATGATAGGTAAAAGCTTCGTGTTGTCCAACTATGTTTTTAATTCACACTTAAATTCAAATGGGACTACTAGGCCACGAGGGATGAGGACAGCATTCCGTCCTATTACCATTATCTATTGTCATTATTAAAGGCAAACACCAAAACTAGAGTCAGAACACGAAAACCGTGCCGAAGCAACTCTGTCTGTTCGGAGGTCCGTGTACTATTTCTATCATTTTATTCCTTTATTACTTTTGTGCCATTTCAAAAGAAAATCAACTATAGTGTTTCCTTAGTGATCCGGTATTAAAAACTTCTATGAGATGCGTGTTGTAAGCTTAATTTTAACACAAGGAGGGATCTGTGAAATGGTAGCATATCAGGAAATTAGCGAGGAAACATTACCAAAGATGTTACAGGGAATCCGGCATTCAGATCCACTTACCACAAAATAAAAGCTCGTCTTGGCCTTTTTGGGATAACTCACCAAAAGTAACTGCCTGTTACATGTTACATTTTACATATTGATGCTATTTTTAACTGATCAGCTTTGAAGTCGATTTTATTGGCGATTGGATAGAATTGATTGAAACAATGTATAGTGAGACATTTTCAACTTTGGTCGAATCACCTTTTCATGAGAGAGATCAATAAGAGGAATATCTTTGCCGAAATAGTCGTGCTTTGAAAGGGCTAATTCTTAAGGTATTTCATCAAATAAAAGACACATTTGGTAAAATTTATGCTGATGTTGAATTCATGAGAAGAACAACACAGTACGGTTTTATTATGAATCAAGGAATTTAACATTTATTCTAGCCATGTCCCTACTGCACTGTGAACAGACAAACAGACTTGTGCGAAAATAATTATGTTAATTAGTCGATAATTCAGTCAAAATACGTTTTGTTATAACGTAAATTTGGCTTAACCGTTTACCTGTAAATTAAATTGTTATCAAAGTTCTCAAAAAATACAATTATTTGATTTTAAGACCGAATTTTAAGAAATGGTTGCGAAGTTTCCTCGATGGGATTAACGTTGTTACAGCAACCTAACCTCAAGAATGGCGCGCCCACTTAAACAAAGAAATGAGAACTGCTTAACAATTTGTATTCCTTCTCACCAAAAATCAATATTAGCCTTTAACTGAAAATTTATCCTGCCCATCACGCACGTTATAAAGTGCGAAAAAACGGGAATATAAGTAATTGTTTTTTGGAAAAATTTTCCGTCGTTGTTTCGATGTTTATGGGCGAGCGTTGCGAGGCTGTATCAAACTTGTGTTCGCTCTACAGAGCTTGTTTTTGCCGGGTTGTTTTGCATACGAATAAAAGGTGTCGATTGTTCTTTGTTTGAAAAGCGAATGGCCAATTTGAAAGGGAAAAAAAAAAGGAAAAAAACGACTTCAGACGTCCAAACAATATAATTAGACATAATTACATTTTCGCTATGTTTGGATTCGCTGACCTAGCTTTTAATTTTGTCTAGTTTCCAGCTTAAACGGTTTTCACTCAGCAGGGGCAATGGCACATTGATTCCGCCTACTTTCACGAATTACGCACAAGGGTTGTCCGATGCTAAAACCATTGCGATCGAAACCAGTTTCATCGATGATATCCGCTTGATTGGCAGCTTGACAGGCAGGTGGGATTTAATGACAGTTGTCTTAAGATACTATCAATAGTTCTGATATAAGTCACCTTGAAAAGCATAGTTATGTTCCATCGTGTTGTTCAAAAGTGCCAGCTTGCAGCATAATCAACTGCGCTTTCTTTATACGAAGCGGGACATCACACAAACATGCAACCGGATTACAATTCTTCAAGTCATTGGTCCAGCCTTTCGCAGAACTGGTTTTACCCTCCAATAAGTTCGTCCCCCTATTTCGCCATACCGCCAAGTCTACATCCCGACTCCATGAAAAACACTAGTCGATTTTCTGAGCAGATGCTTCACAATCCCCCGGGAGACAAGCCTGCGACTCGATCTCCTCATCTAAACCCGTGTTTATCTCCCTCTTATCCGGCCTCAAACTATGCACTCGGCGCCCGCGGGAGCAGCTATTATTCACGGAATCCACTCCGTCAAGATGTCTTGCTAACAGACCCATATCGACTGGTAGAACGAGGCGCAATAAGTCCACACTTCAACCAGATGTTCGAAAGAAATGCCAATTCAAGCATTGAAGGTATAGTGCAAATTTCCATTTTTTCGTTTCTCAGTCTCATTGAAAGAAACGTTATTGATGTAACATGTGGTTTCAACTAGTTTGTGTATAAACCTATTATGATCCCAACATTTTGTCCATAAAACCCATTATACCAGGCGAGGCGATCAAATGGGGTAATTTTTATTAGGACACACTACAGAAAATGTGTTTTAGTCGGTCGCGAGGTTCCCACCCAAATTGTACGAAGACGATACACAACGGCCAGTATGTTTGCCTGTTGAAAACCGTGCTTGAGTAAAAGTGCATTTCGTATTGATTTTGAAAAGAAAAATATACAACCAAAACAAGCACATTGTTTACGTTTCGTCAATACAAAGATGATTTAAATTCATTCATTTTTCTTTTGGATAATAGGGTTGTTATGGCATCAAATCGTCGCCAATTATTAGCTACTAAAAGACCAAGGTACCCTTTGTAACTATGCCATTCGGCAAAACAAATTTTAGTATTCGGTGCCGTTATAAAAACAAGATTCAAGGATATGTATCTATGGAGAGCTTCTCTCGGGATCTCATGTAAAATACTCGCTCATAAGTTAGTTTATAGGCTAAAACTTCTCAACCAGTAGAAAATGTTTGCCCCGCCAAAGACGTGAACAAGCGAACTTTCTTTCCGAAAGATGAATAAATTTGGTTGCATTTAAGAAAACGACCCGACTTCTGCCATGGTGCGTTTTGTGTCATTTTATTATTTCTTTTAGAGAGTTTTAACCAAGTCAACTACTTTCGTGCAAGTCAGTTGGTTTTAGTGTCAGTTACAAATCATGATATTTAATCTTGAAAACCCAAACAGTTTAAACGCAGAGAGATAATTGCTATCAATGATAGCTATTAGCTAATCCTTTCTTTCCTTCTGAGGCGAAACTTGCCCCAACTTGTGGAGACAGAAATTTGCTCCAAAGCAGATGAGCTCCGTTTTTAGAGTTTAACTTCTTCCTTTTCAGAAAGGGACATTTTCTAAGGCTTTTTTATTAAAGATTTTTTTTTACTTGTATTAATTTCCATTTGTTTGTTAATCAGCTAACTTTAACACGTTCCAGCTTAAATTTTGGGTGTAACAAAATTTATTCTATGACATCTACATTGACAACCAATTCAACGCCCAACTGTCAATTCGTTTAGAAGCTAACACTGATTGGACAAACTTCACTTTATTGATCGATGATTGACAGTTTACAAATATTCGGAAAGTGCTCGTGCGTGAACTGAAAGGTTTCTTATCTCAATGCGTAGGGAATTTTCTATTTTGTCGCTTTAAACTTCAAAGGCTTTTTCCATCGACCTATATAATTCTGTCAAAATATCATTGAATTGCTGTTACTTTCCTGTCTATTTTAGACCTCAACGGTAAATTAGTTCATTTTTACATTTGTGAACGATAGGCAATGGAGAAAAATTCACTTGGCCTTTGTTCATATGCTTATATTTCCTAAGTTGTAATTCACAAAATTAAAACTTCACAACTTCGTTCCGACAATGAGTAAACTTCCAAGTGTAATAAAATGCCACAAGCAAATTGTCTTATGCTGAGCGGGCAAAATGTCAGCTGAAATTGAGAAGGGCTAAGACTTCATACAATAGTAAAAACAGCAGTCATGTCTTTTCATTGTCTACATGAAAGCAAAACTATGAAACCGATTTTTATTAAAAATAATTCACGCGTTTCCACAGATCCTCCTCGCCTGGAAGAAAGCGTTACTCGTCTCATGGAAGATAAAGTCATAAGACCCCAACGAGGCCGCACCGTTTTTTCCGCTCATCAACTGAACGAGCTGGAAAACGTTTTCGTCATCGATCAGTACATCTCGGGACAGCAGAGAAGACGCCTTTCTGCTCAGCTTGGCTTGACAGAGACACAGGTACGAGTCTGGTTTCAGAATCGCCGGATAAAATGGAGGAAGAACAAAATGGAACGAAAGATGAGGGCTTAGCGCTCAAATTGATATGTCAAAAAATGGTTGCCTGGCAAGCGTTCATGCACAAAGTGCAAACAATCATTAGGTTGTTTTAGAAAGAAGATTTCTTTGAAAAGAAATATCACCTGCCCCTCAATTGCCATTAGTGAGTTTAAAAAACCTCGACGGCAACGCTGATGACAACCTTACTGAAATAATTTTCCTATATTTTACTTGCAATGCTCAATGACAGAGCCATCCCAAAACTGAATATGTAGAATAGCGTTGAATTCGCCCCAAAAAAGTCGTCGTTGTGGGTTTGTTCTCATGCACGTAACGCACAAATTGTTCATTTGGTTGTCTGTTTGTAGAAGACGGCTAAGATACGTACCATACTACTACTACTACTAGAATGTATGCTTTCTTGTGCTCGATTCTTGACTCCTATCCAACCTTCTTAGTTAATGAGGATCCTAACTTAAAAGCAAGCTACAACGGCAGCGAAAACTGGGACGTCTGGCGCTATACAGTTTTTTTAAATTAGAGGAAAAATTTCTTTGCCCGTGCGTTATGAACTTCGTTGAGGCAGTGAGAAGCTATTGAAGTCGAAAGCTATTGGGACTTGAAAGATTACAAAAGCTTTTAAGTTGTGGTAAAATAAAAATAATTAATGTTGAATAGGTGTTCCTAAAGTAGATTGCGGGTCAGTTTATACACAGTATTCCCGTCTGTAAATTTATTGCAGCATTTTGTTAGAGTTTAGTTTTAATGTTGCCAATTTGTGCGTTGTCAGGTTAGTTAACTGGCATTAAGTATGAAAATTTTGAGCCATTTTTCATTTGTCAGTGAAACAAAATTGCCTCTTTGTTAGTGGCCAGAAAATTAATTTTCACGCTGAGATACGGTTTGCTGAAAAATATTTGAAGTTCAGTTTTGTTATAAGTTAAAAGTTCCGAGTTTTAGCAACTATCGGCAAGAACATGTAGTGTGACGATGTGTTCGGAAACACGATTCAGCACTGTTCCTTGAATATACTTTAAGTGCCTTCGTCGGACTCTTTGAATAGTACAGAGTGGAGTAAATTTTCTGTTTGAGACGTAAGACACTAAGCAAAATCCATTGACTTACGGTTCTTTACAAGACTAATTTGTTTAAGTGTCTTATGTTGACTATTCATCCTTAGCTAACTGTTAATCAAACTAAGTTGCGCATCAATAAAGGTTACCAGTTACGATGCAAAACGAGGTTATCGCTTAAAAAGAGGAAATTGTTTTAATGCATTTCGTTTCGTTTCATACAAACCTATCTTGCAAACGTATGAGGTAAATATTTGTCATTGTAATTGATGGAAACAATTTGTCGGGCTAAATATACATGTCCTGTTTGTTCGCTTTGTAAATAAAAAAAATAGAAACAACGACTGTAGATCTCTCTGCGCATATGAGGCGTTTGCATTTAAATGATGAAATAACGATACCATTTCTGTTGACCATATAAACCTCCCACCTCATACTTTATATAAATTAAATATGATTCAGGCTATGTTTTTCTTTCACTTCCCTCGTCGTTAAAGGAGAGTTTTGAGTTTTGCGCTGTTCATGTTTCGTTTTTTCTTCGGACTCCACAGAGTCCCTTCCGAATATACGCCCAATTATGTTTTTCGAAAAGGGAAAATTTCCTTCCAGTCCTCGTAATACATCTACCGAAAAACTTCCGTAGATTAAAAATAAAATGTCGCTATAAAAAAAGATCTTGTACAGAGTTGAATCATTTATTAAGCTATTCCTCATGTTTGCCTAGACTGCAGTTATATTATGCCTGCGCCACTTTCTACCCAAGAGTGACCTTAGCTTCAGCGTATTCAATAAACCGTCTTTAGATAAGTGGCGAATCCTATAGAGCCTGCACGGGGAATACTGCACATGGCTTGGTCACATGGCTCGAAGGGTAAGAACATTTTAGCGATCGAGAGAACAAGCGACCGCATTTTGACCAGGAAAGCTTGGGAGGAGAAGAAAAGTACGTCCAACGTCCTCTATATTTTACGACCCGAAATAGCGGTCGGACACCCGAACTAAGCCCTACAAAAGTGTTTGCACCACCGGCACGCTATGCAATACACTTACCTCTTCACATTCAAACACAGGCTTTATTTTATTCATTTCTAAACTTTATCTAATAATGGCTAACTCTTCGGCAGTAAAAAACATGTTGCTATCGCAGAATCAATGCGGCTCCCAGTTTAGCAGGATCCATATCTTCCCCTTGTTAGTGTACTGTTCATTCGACTTGAAAAGCAATTTTAGAATTTGCTGGAGTTCACACATGCTGGAAGCTTGATTTTCCCTTTTCAAGGAGAAGGTCACTAGAAAAAACGTATATTTTTCGTTAACGCTAATAAAAACGTGCAAGGCTTAGCCACTCACCGAAGTTTCAGCCTCTAAAGTACAGGTTTTCCTTATAAAATTTGTCTCTAAAGAAGACCAAAATTCGAACATCGTCGCCGCTATTTTGAACAGTACTCAGCAGCGTTAGCCAGGCCGCGTTTTCGTGAGTCCGTTCCGTCCAATTGCTTCCGAAGAGCCTTTTAAGTGCCACTCTGGATTATGGCTGCTCTTGAGCCATATTATTTTGAGCCAAACATGCTCCAAACTCCGAAATGATAGGATTGAAGATAGTGACGTGGATAATCGCTCGGAAAAAATAAAGATTTTGCTGAGCTTGTGAAGGATGCCAAGTCAGTTGCAGGTTTTTCTCTTTCCCGCCAATTTCGAGTCGGACGGAATGACGTCACCTAAACACGGCGTGGCTGCCAAGACAGTTTCAAAATGTCGGCCTCCGAAGTCGCTTCTTTCGAGACAAATTACTTCAGGATGGCGAGCACTTCAGAAACTGAAACTTCGGTGAGTGGAAAAGCTGAATCTTTACTTGCTATATAGAAGGAGACAAAAAAGATAAGCTTTTCGGAGTGACTTTCTCCTTTAACGGCATAACAATGTAATTTGGGGGTAGCATTTGTAGTTGGCTTATAAGTTTGAGTGACAGCGACTGTCTAATTGTCTAACTGTAAGATGTTAAAAATATACTTATTGGCTTTTCGTTTTGTTCTAATGTGATTTCATAGTACTTATGCATGTCTCTGTGGGTATTGTTTTCATTTAATTACGTTCACCAAAACATGTCTTTTGCACAATAAGCCACTTGCTGAGCTCTGAAAACGCTACCAAGAACAAAAGACCACCATTAGTTTTCTGCATTAAGTATGATCTATGTAGATCTTGGTTACTTAGCGACAGGTTACAGAAGAGAAGCATTCGGAGCCCTTTTAACAAAACGAGCGGCCTTGTTTCAATAAAATTATTGAAAAGCAAAAGGCAGGTAACACGAGAAACTTATGCTCGCACCCGACTGACACCTGTTTCAGCAGAGAGGTGAATAGAATTATATATGTTAAAAATCAGAGCGCTAATTTTTCTCTCCTTGTAAGCTTTGTTTTATATAGTGTCATGTCTTCGCCTATAATTTTGTAATAATTGTTCCCGTGTTTTCTCATGTTTTCCAGCAGTTCTTTGATAAGAATTTGATGGTCTTTCAATGGGGAACATAAACACAGAATAATAAACGTCTAAATGGACAAAAGTATTTTAATGAAACAACATGATAGGTAACCGCTAGGGCCCGGTCGTTTAATGATAAAAAGTATTATTCACAGTTTCAGACATCGTACTACACTCTACATTTTCTTTTCTTGGAAGACTATTGTTTTTCCGTCCCATGCTGAATATTCTTATTTTTCTGCCGATTTTAGGCTGAGAATATTGTTGTACAGTGTTCTTGGATTCCAACCTGATATGACGAAAATAACCTCTTGCAAAAATTTTATTGTACTATGGCATCGAACGTACAGCTAGCCCCTGTTTCTACCGTTTTTGGCTAGTTTACCGTTGAGAGACAGGAAGAACTTTATAAGGTTTAGTTAAAAATATATGATCGTATTGTATTGACATATTCTCAGCCCACGAAATTATTCTTTACAATTTAGCCTCGGGTTTGTTAATTTCGCAAATTTAAGCCTCGATATTCCTATGAAATATATTCGTATAAAAAAGAATGTACTACTTGCTCGACATTTAGAAGCTGTACGCGAATACACGCGATACCTTCTTGTGTTATCGGTTTAATTGATAAAGCTGTTTTATCGCTAACATTACGTACGTAGTGCTTTTGTCCGCTTTTGAACAAAGGTGTTAAGACCGCCACACGAATTTATCTCGTCCAGTATTACTAGAAGGATAGTTTCAGCCAGTTCCCTGCAAACTATGGTTTATTTTCGATGTATTTACTTCTGTAAACAGAGATTCATTTACTTTAAACAGAATGCTGTCGCGGTGAAATTTATTTCCCTGGCTTGAATTGCGATCCATTTGCTATCGTTGCGCGCACTGTATTGAAATTTGTCTTGAAATTCTCGAGTTCAGTGTCTCTTACCAAGTGCTTTTAAAAAGTTAAATTAAAGGTAGAGATTCTAGATGTATATAGAATGACTTAGTACATTGTTGTTTAAATATACGTTGAAGAAAATTAGCCACTCTGTATGAATAAAGACAGGTATTAAAACTGGTTGCGTTTTGCGAACAAGTGTCACGTGTCAAATAAAAATTAATAGTACATTTTTAGAATATTGTCAGCGCTAAATTGTTCGTAGCGTGTGGTATGATAAACTTGTCTTTGTTTTCTCGCGTTCACTAATAACAGGGAAATAGAAATTACAATTTTTACCCACGGAAACACGCTTATAATTTCTCCAAGCTACGTTTATAGGAGGAATGCGTTTGGACATCGAAAAAGCTGTATCCGAAATTTGTGAATTGTGCTTGGAACGAAACAGTTTAGAGCGATGATGAAAAACTTAAATCTGTCCCGATGTGAGCCTATTTTCCTTTTGTTTCAACAGATAAGTTTTTCCGCGTTGTTTTCCCCTTAATTGTGATTATTCAAAAAGAGGGCCATTATTTAAATCAAAGAAATGTTTAAACCCGCACGTACACCAAAAACAATATCGACCTCGTCATTTGCACTTCTGCCAATATATATCCAAAAAAGTTTTCTTGCTCAATCGATTCATATTTACCACAGCTTCTATTATGTGCGATATCATTACAACTTCCATTATGCAATCCTTCTCACTCAACTAATGAAAGACGTGTTTGTTTAAAGACATTTTATTGCATAATTAAAGCAATTAGCCAGTAAACATAACGTCAGGCTGAGGTAATTTTCTTCAAAAAGCTCATTTATACATCTCCTACACCAATTTGTGTTTTTATTATCAGTTCCGCGCTGAGGTTGCAAGGGTACAGGGTAATACATAAGATTAAACTGATTATACAACAAAAACACAACCGTAAAGGTTTCTTGACAAAGACAAAAAGGACATGAGCTAAACGACGAACAAAGAAACAGACGTATAGTCACAACAAGGAGAATAAACGCCTGCATGTCTCAAATAAAAAGCATCTTGTCTTTGAACATTTCCATCGTGACTATTTCTTTCAGTTGCCAAGCGATTGAGGAGTTGCGCGTAAAAATGTGGCATAGAAAAGTGAAGAGATAATGGGTCCATAGCCTCGTCAGCGCCAAACTTGTTTAACGTTTAACACGCATAGCGTTAAATGCTACACGCTCTTTACACGGCTTAACACGATGAATCTGCAAACCGGTGAGCGATCTCCTCCTTTGAAAGCAACCAGCGAGGCCTTACCTCCTTGCCCTTGCCAAACCTGCTTTCCAAGAAAAGATTTCAACAACGAGGCTCTATTGTCGCATCCCAGAGATATATACAACCATAACCGCGTTGTCGGTTTTGGCTCGCAAATGTCCATGTTTCCCTTCACGCCAATTCCAAGTTCCCCAGCCAGCCTCTTTGCGCCTCACGCCCTGCACAGAGCGAGCTATCCCAGAGCGGTGTTCGCTCCAGAAAGTCGTTACAGCTTGGCGCATAATGTACAGGACATACCTAAGCGAGGCAACCTTCATGAAGGACATTTGGTTCAAAGTCAAACTTTACAACGAACCCAGGACACGCCTGGTACCAGATACTGGGAGCAACCTAGCAGTGAGTAACTCAAACTAACCTTATAAAACTCCTTTCATTCCCGGTAGATCATATCTTTATTGAATGACTAGTGCAGAATTGCCTTAATACAATCGTTTTGGCGACCCGAAGTGCATACACATTCTGACTACACATTCGGCATTCATAATATAACCTTCTGCATGACAATAATTGCATTTGCTCCTTCTAAGTAAAGCATATAATCTTTTTGGTAATACTCCAGGAAATGACTATTAATGCGGCCATTAGGTTCATGTGGCCTTTTTAAAGCTATTTAGGCGATAAAATGATATATGTAACATTCTTTGCTACCCGTAATTGCTCAATATAATTATGTTTTAAGTCACCGTCACGAGGAACCCCGTACGAGCCCTTGGCCTATAAATTTCAGTGTATGCGTTTCTACATTTGTAAACGATTAGAGAACATGTACATTTCAAGGCAAATTTCACAATACTTGAAACAAGAGATGTTTATTTTTATTTAACTACTTCTGCCAAAATAATTGGCAGGGCTAAACAACGTGTACATTAATGGCAATTCTTTTTTTTCGGTTGTCAATTAAGGGTCTATATCATGACGTTTCAGTGACAAGATATGTGGACACGAGGGCTTTCTGGTAAAGCGTTTTGGCCACGGAAGACATTATTTTGTCGTTTTAGAGATATATTTACATTTGCATCCCTCCAAAATTTGTTTTGTTTGTGTTTTTAAAACAGAAAGAGCTGCCCTCATTTCTGCGAGAAACACCGGCTAATCGGAACTTTGGTGTTAAAGAAGTTAAAAGAACCTGAATGGAGTATAACTGGAAACATTAACAGCTTAGTTGAGAGCAAAATTTCGTTTCTTTATTTTCTGCCCCGCAGGTTACCATAATATGCCATTAACCCCACTTTTCATGCATAATTTTCTCAATGTCGGAAAAGATTCAGTTAGTGCTTTCCTCAACAGAAATTGTATCTTGTTTTTAATCCAGTCTAATTTGGTTTTTATATTACTTTCCTTCTGTCAGGCTATTTTTCCTCCTAAATCTGCAGCTCGGCGGTAGTATCAATGAGTTCGGCTCTAATAAACGCCGGAACAATAATATTGAACTAAAGGAAAATTGTAACAGTTCAAACTTGGCAGGTCGGTGGACTAGAGAACTTGGGGAAACAATTTCAGCCGGCGAGAACGTTTCTCCAGCAGAGATGAAAAGTCAAATAAGATTAACTGTAACTTTTATTCACTGAGCTCGGTCATAACTTAGTAAATCCCCTGAAAAATCATCTCGAAAACTTTTCCTAGGTTTTTAGAGTGCGACGGACTGAACGCTCGAAATTTCAGAATATAACCTCTCGTTTACGTGATTTGTTAACAGCGTGAAAAATTGTTTTCTGGTGATTTTCATAACCAAACTAATTTGTAAATTTAAACAATTTTCAAATTCACAACGTTGTGAAAGCAAACTTATTTCTATTTCATTCTCTAAATTGTAGTTATATTATAAGATCTGTCATTACGTGGGACTTCTTCATACGACAACGTTTAAATAGCCTTTTTAATGGCATTAATAATCATGATCGAGATCACTTTCCCGTGTTTAATATTCAGGCAGATACATTCTTGATTTTATACATAACATATTATTTTTATTATTATTTGCTCCAGCAAAACCTGAAGTAGTCTTCCTTAAAAAAATCCAAGCTGATCGAGAAACGGATGGCGAACGTTTTCGTTCTTAGAGAAGCTTCGATTTTAAAGGGAGACGAAGAGAGAGCGCACTTCTTTAAAAGGCACAAAACTCTCAGGTTGTTTGAGTGGTCTTCCGGAATCGTCGAGAAACGATATTTGATGACGTTCCAGAAATCTTCGGAAGCTTTCGGTCATTTTCGAGCGTATTCGAGTCAACACTAGGAATCTTTCGTTAGATTCATTTTGCCCTCGATGAACACAAATAAATTAAAAATGTCCTTTGTTTACCAACAGAATTTAGTCATTTCTCCCTGTTTGTTATAAAAAAGTAGACAAAACAGCAAATAACTCGAAAAAAAAAAAATAGTAATAACAGCTTATTTTCAATTGCTCTCCAGGTGCAGGGCCACAAGAGAAACCACGACGCATGCGCACTGTGTTCTCTCCTCAACAGCTCGAGAGACTGGAGCGACACTTTAAGATACAGCAGTACGTTGGAAGTGCCCAGCGGATTTACATCGCCTCACAACTTGGTCTTTCAGAGACGCAGGTCAAAGTCTGGTTTCAGAATCGAAGAATTAGATGGAGAAAGCAAGTCCTCGGTGGTGCAATGGCAAAGACTCATGAAGAATCATAAATCACCGCAGGGTCTGAGCAAAGGGATATACGCAAAGTGTTTTTTTTCTTTTCTTCCTCCTCGGGAAGAAACTTTTGGGCAGCCTCATATGGATTCAAGGTGGTGACTTTTTTACGGACGTTTGCTTTAACTTGATATAAGCTTAAAACCGTTTTGAACTAGCTAGTAAGAGATTGAAATTAAGATCTACCACAAGATTTTTTAATGATATGCATTGTGACTGCAAACATCTCCAATTCAGCAATGTGAAAAACTGGCCAAAATTCCGTCACATTCAAAGCTGGAGTGACAGTTCTGTTTCCCCGGCCCTTATTATCTCGGATCCAGATCTCACTCGGTTTGACGCTGAAAAATGAGATCTCCCTTCCGCTTGGCCGTGCGAGGTCTGGGTTGGAGATTTGTTGAACGCCGTTGAAATGGAGAAAATATAGTCAAAATGCATCATTTTGCTGTAAAGGATTTTAAGAGGATCGCCCGTAATTGCAGTTTAATATGATATACCACAATATGATAAATCATGGGGAATTTCTATAGCTTAATATTGAAAGTACTAAAGTACAGTTTTTATTTAAGTGTTAAATGGTGTGAAGTAGTACTAATGTTGCCGAGACTCAAAGAGTCATCAAAGCCTTATAGTTGTTAAATACATTTTTGAGGAATGTTTGAATAATATAAAGATATTTCGCGTTAAGAGTGAGAGGCGAAATATCACTGTGGTCTTGATACTTTAAGAAAGTGATAACTCCGTTCAGCTAATTCACTTTTTAACTGGCCATGAGAGCTAAGAGCGGTTTTCATTTGAGTATCGTGAAAACAAAGTAATCACTCTGGCCAATCACAAATGACGCAGATAATTCATTGAGCCAATCAAAACTCTAAGCAACTTCTTGTAGCTGACGCAAAGCGCGGGAAAACTTGTACGTGCGAATCACGATTGGTTTTGGTTTTACTTCTGATTGGATGACAAAGTGGTGCGATTTTTTTTTTTAAGGATGTTCACGCTAATTGTTTCTCATCCACGTCATGCATGAGAGAGCGCGCTAAGTAATAAAATGAACAATGATAGGGAAAATGGCCATTGCTATAGCTTTGCCTGGATTTAACGATCTTGGACGTTCGGTGATCCCTATTTTTCTTTTGATGGATAATTTTCTCTATCGATTTTCTACGTTTAGCGAAAAAATTAAGAAAATCTATCGAATAGATGTTTGAATTTTTTGCAAAATGGACAATCGAATTCTGTTCTTTTTAGCTCTTCGTTTATCTGTGCGACGGTTTGAAATACCTTTTGAAGGGTTACGTTTTGTGAAAACGTTGGTAAAATTTGGAACAATTTATGCAACAGACCCACTTCCACAAAATATGACTAAAATCGTTTGCCTTCGTTAACTCACCTTCGATATTTTTAACTGTAAACCCCTGTAAACCATGATTAATTACGTGCGCCAATTTTTCAAAATCAGGGCAGTTTTCCACACGCTTTATCTCTGAAACGAAGACGGTGAAGCCCAACTATTTTTACATTTCTGACACAGCTAACTCGTTATCTGACTGCAGCAAAAATTTTAAAAAAATCTATCGACTGGAAAATTTTCGTGCGAACGTCCTTAAGCTAATTGCGTAGCGCAGTAATGCAAAACCAGAGCAAATGCGAATTAAATGTATTTTGGATACTAAAATGAAAACCGCTTTATAATCAATAAATCAGATTTTTAGCTTGGTGATCGAGTTTTCAACTTAAGATAAGCTCCGGCTCCTCCCGTAAACTATCACCCGCAGATAGATAGAGCAGTTTGACTAACAACCTATGCTTCCCCTGGAGTTAAAGGGTTCACGAAGGGCTGTTGATTTAACCAATCAGAAAGGACGTGCTGTCTTTCTAACAAATTTGGTGTTTAGTTTACACGAGTTTACCCGCGCCTGCCGTTGGCCTTAGCCATTTTGATATGATGACCATTGCGCTATTTGTTGTCGCAAATGGCTTTGAGATTAATAATGCTATTTTAATAACAGTCAGTTTATGAAATTAATGGGTTACTAGATAAAGAATCGATAGATAAATGAGGTCAATTTGCCTTTGTGCAGCCCACGTTTGGGTCACAGCCGAGTGACAGACTCTACCCCGAGTCGCTTGGACTGCCGAGTGCCGACTCTTTTCCAAGGGCGACTACACTGCTGTTGCGTGTGACCCAAGCATGAGCCTGCTTGTAAGCTTCATATATAACCCACTTGATTGATACTTTTGTTACAATTTGCCTACAACTGAGCATCAATAAATTGCTTTGTTCTTGTAAACGTGGCCATTTCGCTTTTTTGTTCTATGAATCCACTCAGCGTATCACCTTTATCATAAATACTGTTAAAAACCCTCTACCTTAATAGACCAATGAATACAAACACACACTCACTCTATTTAAGTCCTCTCTAACTTCCCCCCATCCCTTCATGTCTTTCTTTCTTTCCTACAGTTTGAACATGAGACTTGGGAACCATCCACAAGCTGAATAAAACGGAAATGTGTCAAGGCTCAATAACGAGAGTTAAAAGGAGAGGTTATTTTTAAAAAAGTCAAAAGGCGCCGGTCTCGTGCTCGCAAACATAATTTCACATTATACAATGGGTAAAGAAACAACCGCGATAGATCAGCGGTTTTTCGTTAAAGACCAGACAAATCCATCATGGCGGACAAGGAGATGGTAGAGAGCAATAAACTCATTTCTTGTTGCAAATGTTCCTTGGAATACGTCAGCGTTGCATGTAACAGGACGCCTTTGTGTGTGGACTGGGGAAGGAATGGCTGGGTAGCTTATGGCGCTTGTTATTCAATTGCTTTGTATCGTCCTCAGGTGGGTTTCAAAGCTGTTCACGCTGATCCCAATTTGCACGTGCAGATGAGAATATGTGCCCGTATTTTCAATCTTCCAATCATTGCTGATATTTTTGTGGCGAAATCCGCCATAGCCAGGGCAAACGTGCCACGAAATACAGCAGAATTGGGGTTCTGTCCTCGTGTATTGGTACACAAAAACCGATACAAAAGACCCAACAATATACAATGGCTAAACAAAGGCTCGTAATTAAAGAAAGGCAGTACAATGGTTTTTCCCTCAGTGTACCGGTACAACAGGACACAACTGAATTGGGCTACAGTCAGTATTTCTGGAGGAATCCTGTAGCTTAAAAATTTCCTTCAAATTTGATTAACTGTGACATTTGCAATCTTAAAATCCAGTATACGTACAAAATTGTGTGGTATATAAACTTATATTTGTTCTTTTCATTATTTTTTTTTTAGAGATCTAAATGTGGCTCATTTGGGAGAGTAGAGCGTATTCTAAATGGACATAAAGATAGAGTAAATTGTGTTAAATGGATTCCTTGGCCAGAGTTTGGTTGGTTTTTGGTTTTTTTGTGCTGTATTTCTACATGTACTGATGGTGTTACTGTTTGCCAGTAGATACAAGCGTAGCATCTTGTTTCTTAATAATATGGTGTATCCAGTCATGCTCAACGGGGGAGGGGTGGTGGGGACATGCATGTAGATGTTGTTGGAACATGAGTTGTACTTCTCTGTAATTTTCAAACCTGACAAAAACAAAACAAAACAAAACAAAACAAAAAACAGATTTTCCTAGATTTGAGCAAATTTAGAAACAACTTGACTGTTTGCTTTCTTTCAGGGGCAGAAAATGAGCTAGTTTCAGGTTCAACCGATAAATTAGTTATTGTTTGGAAGAAAACTGCCAGTCAGGACTGTACAGTAAGTTACATGTTTATAATAAACATTTGTGCCAAGTTGTCAGGGCAGGATAAAACCCAGGTCTGATTGCCTGTAGTCTCCTCCGCAGCCGTTTTTTGGGATGTCACGCAA
>Ga0126339_10000115_pt1 | contig 31421 bp, 18 predicted proteins | sample OrbTmetagenome_2_FD_92532 | JGI IMG/M metagenome (GOLD analysis project Ga0126339, IMG submission 92532) | Coral microbial communities from Petempiche,Puerto Morelos, Mexico - Orbicella T R C metagenome | ecosystem: Host-associated > Invertebrates > Cnidaria > Coral | place: Petempiche,Puerto...
AAAGGAATTCTTTGTCAAAAATTAAATTATGACGCCCACTACGTGACCCTAAATGAAAGATGTGTTCCCTTCCTTCCCTTCTGTTTCTTATCTGTTCACATCCTCCAGCTGGATTATGGAATAAATTACTCCATTTGTGATTTGGAAGTATGTAATGTTTAGAAAAAAAAATCACTTCTGCAATAGACCAAAATTCAGCCTAAAAACAATAGACCTCAGTACGAGGCGCTGGGGAATAACTAGACAGTTTGTGGGGTTTATTCCCCAGAACCTCGTGCTGAGGTCTGTTGTGTTAGGCTGAATTTTAACATATCGAAATTGGCCTATTCTTCACCGCTGGACGAGCCTGTCAGCCGAATAGGAACACACACGAAGGTCGACAGGAATTTCGCGCAAATTTTTTATCTCAATTGAACAAAAGAACTCGCAAAACAATGCCCTACCGGAAGTCAAGGGCAAAGCATGGCTGAGTTGGATAACTTGAAGAATAACCATTTGTGAACAGACGACGGTGCAAAAACGCTCTGGGGGTGATTCAAAACTTTAAAGCAGGGCCGAAATTTCCAGAATATTGTAGCAGTATTAAGGCGCATATTACATCCATATTTCGATAATGGTGTAGACTGTAGGGAACGCACGCTTTAGAAGCGAGCTGTCCTGCTATTTCTTAACTGTCTGCTTGATCTGAGCGAATGGTTAGGTGGGAGTGTCCCGCGAATGATCCCCACGTCGCCCACGATACTCGCGGTGAGTCGCGCGCTATTGTTGCGTTCTCCGCTCAGGAATATTCAACCTGCCAACAGCGTGCGCAAAGTGGTTTCTGTGATAAATTGTACAATTTCGTCCCGTAACCTTCTGTTTCCCTTTTCCTCGCCAGGCATATCTTGAAAACCGGCTCCAAGAGGTGTTAAAGGACATTGGAGTGGTTAGGAATCACCTTAGAAAACGTACTCCGCTCTGAGACATTTACCGTTGCCGGAACGGTTTCTTCAGTTGTGTAATTTAAAATACTGTACGCTTCTTTCAGCATGTAGATGGAGCGACACTTCGTTATTTATTTCAATTTTTATTTCTTTATATTTTCGGAAGAATGTTTTGTATTCAGAACTTTCGAAAGAAGTTAAATCCTTATCCATATCAAACAGGGTTTAAATTTGAAGCTACAATTTCGTACCAGCTTATGGTTACAGTTGTGTTTAACTAAAAACTATGCTGATTTTTGTTTAATTTTTTTTTTTCTCGCGAATGAAGTTTTGACGAAAATTCCTGTCCTAGAAGGTTTCGATTGTAAGTTTGAACGTGTTGAAGTGTTTTTGGAATGCATCATTCAAGAACAACAGAGGGCCGCCACAAACACAAGTTTACAATGACGAGTAAAAGTTTCGACGATTTTGGCCAAACAAATTATTATCGATTGGTTTTCACAGTAAACTTATGATTACTTCAGTTTTGAGATAAGGAAAATAAACCGATATGAAATGCTCACTTTTATTGTCATTTCAGTATAAGATACTTTCAACGAAAGTGAACTGCTAGTTTAGAGTTGGGGCAGGCATGCGGCTGTGGGGGGTGGGGGTTGTGGACAGGCAAGGGTAAGCGAACACAATCACGTGTTTCCCTTGTCTAACATGCTCTTTTAGCACCATTTGCTAATTTCTGTGTTTGTTTTAAATATATACACGTAGCGTCGGACGAGTGCGAGATACAATATACATACCCTAGTTTGCGTGGTTTTCCATTTCTATTTCTCATGTGAGCCGCGTGGCGGGGGAAAACGAAGCGAAGAACCGGAGCTGAGCAAACTGCAATCACGGTGCCTCAGTGGCAGAAAGAAGGTTGTTAATTAAATGGAAACCCCTGGGACCAGTAGACATACATAATTGCTCTCTTATTCTTCTTTTTTCCCTAACATATTCTACCATTTTCACGGCGAAATATGCGAATTCACTGATCAGGGATAAGTCTCAAGGCCGAGCGGTCATGTTATGAAGGAAAAAATCCCGGTACATAGCGGAGAAGGGTTTTTTGTACAATTTTAACCACCTAACATTGGTCACTGTTGTTTGGTCGCGGCTTGTCCTGTAAACCGAAAAGTTTTTGTGTTATTGAAATCTGTTTGAGCGTTATTATAATGAAGACAATGAAAGACAGAACTTAAAAGTGACATTCATATCACGCTCTCACATGATGGCATTGTTCAAACGTGTTGGAAAAAATTAATTTTAATAACGTGGCCAACAATTCTTGAATGTGTGAACATCTGCGAAACACAGCTGCCGCTTGAATAAAGAACGGAAGCTGAAAACTTGTTGGGAAGAATTTTCATCGGAAGCGCTACAATTTCCGACGCAGCCTGAAAATGTGGCCATCAAAATCGGCAAGATTACGCACAAAATCGAACAAAAGTCAAGGTTTCGAAAATCTCAATGTCAATCTTGTTCTCTTTTCTTGAGAATTATATATCTGTTATGGGTATGGTCAAATCACACATCAAATTCTGCAAGTTTTTCGAGCACGTGAAATGGCACATCGCGCCCTGGAAATTGGCGGGAAATATCTGTCACGCCCTCGGGTTGCGATCATGACCTGGTTTGTGTAAGAGAATTTTATGTCTTTGAAGGTTTCGAATGTCAAGAGTAATGTTGTTTTTTTCTTGTTTCTAACAGAAGCATCTTAAAGATCTCAAGTTTTCCGTTAAAGTCTTGTAATTCATGTTTACACAGAATTAACAAAGGGCTTTTGTTCATTGATAAACTCGAGATAACAATCACTTGTAGATCAGAAGAGAGCGCGCAAATCATCTTGACCGTAAACAAGGTCCAATTGACAACCAGAGACCAATCTGTTTTAGAGACATGCTACTTTGATAAGAAACATAAACAGCTCTCAAACCCCTATAGAGCTGCAGGAATACGAGTTTTCTCGGGAAGTAGATCGTATTTTTCTGTAGGATCGAAGAGAGAAGCAGTCCATTGCATTGAAAGATCACGCAGTCCCATTGGTTGCATTTCGTGAAAGAGGTGTCACGAACTTGACGGATCTTGCGCATTACCTTCTGAGAACCAATCACTACCGAGATTCGAGACCACGTGAACCGAGCACATGAAACTGTTGTCAACCCAGCCGTGCGTCGAATTTGAATGGAGGACAACTAGCGAAGGTTGGTATTGGAACGTTTCATGGCTTTTTAATGCGAGAAATGGGGCAGCTTTGGTATAAGGCTCGAGCTGAAGTTACAAATAACCGAGGGATAAGTGTCCCGCTAGGTTTCATTGCAGTATTTGTCGTCAAATCGCCCAGAATTGTTTGTGGAAGAAAATCAATCTTCAACCTCATGGTCGGATCTTGCCTAGTTGCTGGAATACTCATACATCCAAATTTTGTCACCAAGATTGTCTCTTGGCGGTTAAATCATGGACTGAAGCGTAGAGTAGTTTTGAAGTTTGGAAGCTTTCGCCTGTTCTACTCAGTGTGCCTCCTGGCAAGGGCCTTTGTTTATGGCAAACTACAAGCTCGACTCAGCCCGCCATGTCTAATTCGTCACGTTTGTTGTGTCACTCCGTCAGAAATGAAGCAGAACCAGTTGTAGTCTGGCGCTTTTATGCGCTTCATTGTTGGTCACGAAATTAAATGTTTTAAGCTTTTCGTCGCTTCCATTCATTTTCTTTGGAGGTCTCATTTTTGACGTTTTGTTGAAGTTATCATTCGGTGGTGACAAACGTGACCGTGTTAACTCTACAAAACCCAAGCCGTTGTCGCTTCTAAATTGGGCTAATAAATAGTCAAAGATTATACACTTACCAGTATGTTGCGTTGCAGGGGTATTAAATCGACTTAATTTCCTCTTTTTTAAGCTTAAAGAAGGTTAAAGCTACGATGACGGGGCGAGCCAGGGGTAGAAGTCGTGGTCGAGGGCGAGGAGGCGCGGGCGGCGATGCCGCGCGAAGACCCGGGGAAGGAACACAGCAAAGCGCTCCTGAACAGGTTGCCCCGGTAGGACGTGGACGATCAAGAGGCCCTCCTCCGGCTCAAGCAGCAGTTCCTGCCCCCCAACAACAACAAAAACCGGCTGCACCTCCGACTGAAGCCATGGCAGCGATGAGTGTCCGGCAAGAACAGAGACCTCCGGTGGGTACAACTGGATCAGCAGAGCAGAGGCCTCCACGCCGTTCAAGAGACATACCAAGCGATCCTGCGACAAAGCCTGCGCACGTAGTTGACAAAAAGGGAGGCACTGGAAAAACTATTCAGTTGGTAACTAACCATTTTAGGTTGATGACCAAACCAAACTTCGCTGTGTACCAGTACGACGTCAGCTTCAATCCCGAGATTGAATCAAAACGGCTGCGCGTCGCTCTCCTCAAGAGTCAGAGTGCTGTCATTGGCCAAGTGCACGCCTTTGATGGGAGGATGTTGTTTCTTCCATTGCGGCTGGCAGATCAAGTGACTAAGCTCAATCTCGAAACGCGTAGCGGAAATGCTGTAGAGATGACCATCACGTTAACTAATGAAATCCCTAAAGATTCACCAAGCATGCTGCAGTTGTACAACATCATCTTTCGCAGGTTTGTCTTTTTCTTGTATTTATATTTATTTTCAGTGAGACTTGAATGATCACGGAAAACTTGTGCATGCACCGAGAAACAATCGCTTAAATGTGTCGTTTTCATCTTCCAGTCTTTGAAAACGTTTTGGGTCCATGAATTCCTGTCATATCCCTGATAGTTTTTCACTTTCTTGCATGTGCACCATGCCATCGGCAGGTGGCAGTTCAAAGTTTGATTTCAGTGTTTGATACCTTTCTGAAAAATACCATAAAATTTTTCAAAAAGCAGGTTTCAGGGTGCAAGCATTACAATGTCCCTTGTTCATGGCATGAGCTGCACATGCCATGCAACAACGTTTCAAAACTAAAGTTTGCATAATTATGTGGTAAAATATGGTAGAAATACTAGTGCACATTGGTTTTTGAGAAAATGTGATAATTTTACTGGTCATGCCAAATCCTGTGACTTGATGCTTTTGTTTTTCTCAAAAACATACTGGAGTTGTGCTTGTTGTTCAAAGCTGCAGATAATTGTTAAACTTTCCTTTTTATAAATGGTTGCATTTTGCGATGCTCTCAATCATCTTAACAGACATCTCAGATTCAGCTTTTAAAGGTCACTTCTGAAGGTCAGGGCTTGCTGGTCTCAAGTTTCTCAGATTTGGTCACCAGCACAAGTTTTTGTGTCACTGAAACTTGTCAGCCCTTTGGGCTTCAAATGTTTCCACAAAAAGAGGCTGAAACTGCATGCAATGCGCCTTTTTCATGTAAAATAAAGTTAATCACCCTTTTCTAAATTAAGGTTACACAATACCGTCCTGGGTGCCCAGAAAGGAACCACATATGCAACATCGTTTCAAGACGTTTATTTTAAGTTTGATAAATAATGGGCCAGAATATTAAAAAAGATTAAGAAAAGAACTCAACCTGATGTGCAAAGCTGAGAAGAAAATAAGAAATTATATATCTTTGCTGTGCCACAAAATGCACAAAGCAGCCAAAAAAATTGAATAGGGGGAATGAGTTAATATTGACTTCGGAGGACAAAACAAAACCAAACACAACAGAATTTGGATTCTTGTATTATAATGGCTAACATTTGTATTTTTCCTTTCTATTTTAAGTCCCAAAGTAGTAATGTCTCGGTGCTAGGAACGAAAACAAGACCTCAGAAGTTTGTAGATTTGTCCGCAATGTGCCATGACTACCTGTACTTTTTGAGTGCGCAAGTTTAAGATGGAAAACCCTCTTTCTAGGACCCCTGAAGTTCTATAAAAAATATGCTTGGCAAGTTGATTCTGATTGGTTTATTTGTCCTCAAGAACAATCGAACAATAAGAACCAAATGGTTTTAACCCATTGACTCCCGAATGATTTGCACGCGACCCACCCCTAAATTCTTGGATGATTTTTGGACATATTAGAGCAAGTACGAGCGCTAAAAATAAACCATATTCGCAGTAACCACACACAAAATTAGGCTTCAAGACTTCATTGATTTTAAGTTGAATAAAGGAAGGGCCAAAATATTAAAAAATATCAACAAAAAGAAGTCAACTTGATGTTTAAAACTGATAAGAAAACAAGAAATTACATTATTTCTTTGCTGCATGACAAAATGCCTGACAGAAGCCGAGAAAATTGAATATGCGAAAATGAGTTATTATTGACTTCGGAGAACAAATTGAAAACAAATACAACAGAATTTCCATTCTTGTACTGTAACGGCTAACATTTGAGAAAACAACGGAAATTAAAGGTGCAAGGCACATGTAAAAACAAATTTGAAAGCAAGAAATCAAATAATTTCTTTGCTGCACGACGAAATATTACAGCGCTGCGAAAGAAAGAGTTGTAAGTCAAGAGATGATAAAAACGAGCTAATTATTTTGAGATCAATCATATTTCAACTGTGCTAAATTAGAACCCATTTAGTTCTTTTCTCGGCAGTTCTGTAACAGCTGAATAAGACTCAAAAAAATATATTTGAACAAAGTGAATAAACTAATCAAACAAACCGTGGAGGTCGCCGTAAATAAAATATGCAGAAATCCAGCTAGCTTGAAAGAAATGCGAAAGGAAGTTCACTGATAATAAATTTTCATTCAAACTGAGATGAAGAAACCTATTTAACGCAGACATGCTTCGCTGCACGACCACCTGTTCAAATTAATTCTTCACGCTAAAGCGAAATCTCTGAGTTTCTCCCAACCACTTTTGCAGTCATTTTATTGGCCGTGGCTTTACCGATCGTTCCAAAAGTTGAATTCAACTTTGAAGCAATAATAGCATTACCATGTTTGTTTCTTAAGTCCAGGAAGCTGCTTTTAAGTCCGTGATCTGTGTTCAAAACTCACTTGAAAGCACACCGATCGTCATGTTTTCGCAGCGGTTGAAGGAAGTAGAAATTCTTCACCAGAAAGGTTTCAGGACTCTGTACTCCTTTATCTTCCATTCTGAGGTCACCTGAACATTAATTTGTATTTTTCTTGTCTATTTTAAATCCCAAAGTAGTAATTTCTCCCTGTTAGGAATAAAAACAAGACCTCTGAGGTTTGTAGATTTGGCCCACAACCAACTTTCTAGGACCCCTAAAGTCTTCTAAAAATATGCTCAGTAAGTCAATTCTGATTGGTTTATTTGTCCTCAAGAACAACAGAACAATAAGAGAACCAAAAAGTCTTCAGGGAGGGTAGGAAAAGCTATTGTCCCCACATGCTGTATTTTGGGTGGTTATGGGTGGCACGGGAAATTGGAGAGGTTTTTCGCAGGGGCGGTTACGGGCAGCACAGGAGTCAATGGGTTAAGGGAGGGTAGGAAAGGCAATTGTCCCCACGTGCTTTATTTCAGGCGGTTATGTGCGGCATGGGAGTCAATTGGTTAAAATTTTCTTATTTGAAAAAGCTCCTTGTTGCAAGCTTTGATTCATTATGTTTCATAAACTGGTGTGAGAAGAAGTAAATGCATTTTAACATGATGTGCAGGCTTTTTGTTTTCATTGATGCACAGCGACTGCACACATCTTTTAAAGTGAATTTATTAAATATCTTCAATGGGTACCATAAAAAATGCCCTGTGCATTGAAGCTGTAATGCTTTGTCGAGTAAACATGACACATACCGGTACACATGCTTTCACAATCAATTTTTCCTTCAGCTTGTTCATGCATTAAGAAGTTGTGTAGTCTTTTTTAATCCAAAATCCACTTATATGCTTTTCAACTATTTAATCTATAGTTTTTGCAAAAATCATAAATGCCGCTTTATTACAGATGTAGTTAATGAAAGGTGTCTTTAAGTTACTGCATATTTCAGAAGAAGACCATTTCAAATGCTTCATGCGTGAAAAGGAGAAGTATATTTTGGTGTTGATGTTCATTCCACTCATTTAATGAGTATGAAAATTAAGAAAGAAAAAATTAAAAATACCTTGGGAGCTACGTTGACGACCAAGCACGAAAAGTTAGTCACCGGTGAAAAAAACCTGTTCCCATTGACGACCCAGCATTTCTGACATCAAGCTTTGTAGTTTTTGACTACTTGTTTATGATACATTTTTGAAAGGTTGGTTGATGGTTTTTGCAATCATCATTGCACTGCTTATTTTGGAAAGCATTGTTAATTGTGGACATCTCTGTTTGTTTCAGGATTCTTAAAAACATAGGCATGCAGCAGGTTGGCCGAAACTATTACCACATCGATCATCCCATTATGATCGACAAGTTCAAGTAAGTACCCTCCCTGCTTCCACCCCCTCCCTTAAAAGATAATTAAATGGATTATTTCATTTCCACTTAAAATTATATACAATTCATAAGAAAATTAATTTTACTAGTAGTAATCAGAGATTATGAGAGTGCGTTTGACGCTCTCACTTTAATATATATATATATCGTAAATAAATGATTTCACTAGCTGACTTTCAACCAACAGTCAGATATGCATAGTGTCAAAGTCCATGCTAGTGAACAGGTCACGATTTGTTGATACGTTGCGTGACGCGGCCAGTTTCTGTAGTTTCTCAAGTTTCATAGAATATTTAAATTACGTACATTATTTTAAGCTAGCATTTGCAGTCGCATGCTCGTTTCGCGTGGTCATTTATCATAAACAAACTCTGTGCGACTAATTCGAGTATTTCCCCTGATTAATAAAGTAGTCTTATGGATCTTGCCTTCAGAGTACTTTTCCACTAATTCCAAACAATAAAATTGCGACCAGATAAAGACTGAGCTATCTGTCGCAACCGGAACTAATCAACAAATACAATCAAAATGTAGCTGTTCCCACGAATATCATCTCGAAGCTAAGTCGTGTTAATAAACAAGGACAATTCCCTCAAATTTCGATAAACACCGCTGTCGAAGCGTTTAAATTCGCCAAAATCTAACGCTGAAAGCACAATAGCGAGGTGTACGGTGACTGAATGGAAAGAAGTCAAAAAAAGATCCATCGGAAAGACAAGCTCACATGGCCTGCTCACATACTCACATGTTCGCCACATGTCTTATCACATGTCTTAGAGTTAAACGGTACCAGTTTACTGGCCGTGACATGCCCCTGCAAAAATCAAGCGGGGTGGCCATTTTGGTGTCCTTACAGGAATGTGGTTTTTTCGGGCTAGAACCGTGCACAGGGATACCAACTCTGAAAAGCCACAGGCCAAAATTAGGTTTGCATTCCACTTCATTGAATGCAATTAACAGGTTTATTAACAGGTTTATTAATTAATTAACAAATAGATTCCATGTTGCCCTGCATCTGTTCAGTAATTGATCACAGAGGAGGTATAAAAGAACAAAAGAGGCACACAAGGCTATTCCATGTAATTAGCTGTTTATTTCAACTGTGGTTTGCGGGGGAGGAAAAAGTGCATGACCAGCTTAACGAGGGTCAGCGAAGGAGGGTCTCCAGATTGAACTGAAAACGTACTGGACACACAATCTGAAGTCCAGCATGTTAACCATTGGGTTACTGCACCTCCTACAACACAAAAGCTGTGTTAAAATGTCATGACACTGTTGTCAGTCACTTACTAAGAAGTGCTTTTTTTTTTTAAATTGAACCTAGGTTGGAACTGTGGCCAGGTTATACAACCTCTATTATGCCATATGAAACTGAAGTCCTTCTTAGTGCAGATGTGTCGCACAAAGTTTTAAGACAAACGACTGTGCTAGAGTATCTCTATGAGCTCTACAATACTGTAAATCAACGAGATTTCCACAGTACAGCCACGAAGAAGCTTGTGGGTCAGATAATCTTGACAAGGTATTCTTAATTGCAAATGCTTTAAAGATAAACTGGTGTAAAGTAGATATTTGCTCCTCCTAACTTCACCTGCTCATTAAAAGAGGAATAAAACTAACACACTGGCCAACAACATTTAGACACCATTGGTTAACAAGATTCTTGATGCCAATGGGATGCTGTTTCTTATTTCAGTGGGCATAGAGCTTGAATTTTAAAGACGTGACTGTGCCCGGGAAAACATACCTAAACGCTTATCTGTTAGAGGGGCAATATCATTAACCATTCGTTAGTCACCAGTTAGAAAGTTTTCTCATAAACATTAGACGCATTAACCTAAGTGTTAGCTTTGAAAGTCAAAATGTTAGCATGGAGAGTATAAGCGTTAGCCGTTAGCATCATATTGTTAGAACAAAAAGCCTAACCACTGCAGAGCCTTAAAAAAATTAGTATTCGTTAGATGGTTATGTAATTGTTTGCTATAGAATTCTGTGCTGTAACGAGCCATTCTAAGGCAAAACTTGTTAGCCGTTAGAACAATAATAATAATAATAATAATAATAATAATAATAGTAATAGTAATAATAATAGTAATAATAATAATAATGATAACACTATAATAATATGGCGTGACAGATAACTTCGCTCGTCATCTTGGCTTAAACCTCTGCATTATTATAGCCAAAAATTATTTATATACTGCCTCAAGAAAAGAAGAAGAGTTTTAGTTCGATGCTTTCTTAGCAATGTTGACAAACAAAATTAAAATTGAGAAACATAAATCTAAGTCACAAATTAATATGTGAGAAAGCCTCCTATTGTAGCTAACCCCTTACATGAAAGATATTAACAAATTGTAATGTAAGATATTATTGTAATGTGAGATATTAAACATTGGAAATAATGTTAGTATTGTAAGTTTTGTTATTATTGTTAAATTGTAAGTTACGTTGACATTGTAAGTAGTAGGTAATTTTTGTATGTAATGTAATGTAAGATATTGCAATAATAATAAAAAAAAACTACTACTGCTACTGCTGCTACTGCTACTGCTACTGCTACTGCTACTGCTACTGCTACTGCTACTGCTACTACTACTACTACTACTACTACTACTACTACTACTAACAATAATAAAAACTGTTGACAGAGGATATCACCAAGCTAACACTATTGAATTAATTAGAGTGGTCCTCTGTCTACATTACGGAAATTTACTATGCGGAATTAAAAACTGAAGCTTAACCCATTGATGCTTGAATGAAATTGCCCCTAATTCCCTGGCGTTTTTTGGAATATTTCTGAGCGAGTGAAAGCACAAAGATAGACCATATGCGCAGTAACAACAGACACAAGATCAGGTTTCAAGACATCGCTTATTTTAAGTTGAATAAATGAAGGGTCAAACTATTAAAAATATTAGCAAAAAGAACTGAACCTAATGTGTAAAACTGATGAGAAAACAAGAAATTATATTACTTCTTTACCGTCCGACAAAATGTCCCACAGAAGCTGAGAAAAGTGACTTTGCAAAAATGAGTTAATTATTGACTTTGGAGGACAAAAACGAAACCAAATACAACAGAATTGAATTTCTTGTACTATAACGGCTATCAGTTGAGAAAACAATGAAAAATAAAAGCGACGAACTCATGTAAAAATCAATACGAAAACAAGAAATCAAGTAATTTCTTCGCTAAGCGACGAAAATATTACAGCGCTGCAAAAGAGGATTAAAGTTGTAAATCAAAAAGACGACAAGAACAAGCGAATTATTTTGAGATCAGTCGTACTTCAACTGTGTTAAATCAGTGGCCATTTAGCTCTGTTCTCAGCAGTTCTGTAGTAGCTGAATAAGACTCCAAAAAATATTTGAACAAAGTGAATAAACCAAATAAACAGAGTGCGTGGAGGTCGCCGTAAATTGAATATGCAGAAACCCAGTGTGCAAGTTACTGTTCACTTTTAAAACCAAAAATTCCCAAATACAAGGAACCAAATAAAAGAAATGCGAAAGGAAGTTCAATAACAATAAATTTTCATTCAAGCTGAGACGAAGAAACCTATTTAAAAGCAAAAAATTCCCGTTCAAAATTTTGCAGACATGCTTTGCTGCATGAGTGCATGTTCAAATTATTCTTCATGCTAACGCAAAAGCTTGAGTTTTTGCCAAACGCTTTTGCAGTCATTTTAATGCCCGTGGCTTTACCAATCGTTCCAAAAGTTGAATTCAACTTCGAAGTAATAGTGTACATTACCATTTTTGTTTCTGAAGTCCGAACAGCTGCTTTAAACCTGCGATCTGTCGTCGAAACTTACTTGAAAGCACTCCGATCTTCATGTTTTCTCGACGGTTGTAGGAAGAAAAACTTCTTCACCAGAAAGTTTTGAGGACTCTGTACTCCCTCATCCTCCATTCTGAGGCCACCTGAACATTGAATTGGTTTTGAATCCTGTGGATACTTTAAATGCACCAGACTGAGTCACTGTTGTGTTCTCTTTTTCCAAGGTACAACAACAAAACGTACCGCATTGATGACATCAAGTGGGATGTATTTCCATCTCATACCTTCCATGGCAGATTCAAAGGGGTTGAACGCGATATATCCTATATTGAATATTATCAGGAGGTATTAATTGTTTCTTCTTAAACCATTAATAATTTATTAATTCTCAACAAAGATGTAGCATGATGGTGATGGTGCCGGGCTATGTGAACTCAGGGGTCCTTAGAAAAAATTGAACTACACCATAGATATTCCATGCAATCCACCTCACTGCATGTAAATAATAGCCCAGATCAAGAATATGATGGCTATCTTCTTACATTTCTGGTATTTCTGTCCACCCTGACCAAAAGTAATAGAGGGAAATGGCTTGGAAAGCTGGCAATATTCTTTGTTGTATGCTTTTGTATGCTGTTTTGGGGATTGACCGTGCACAAAACTTGGCAGAATACAAAAGGTGGTTATTTGTGCTCGTGAAACTAACCAATAAAAGCATTGTGACTATGTAAATCATGCATAGTCAGTGAGAATAAACAAAAGATGTATGGGGTCAAGGACCTTCCAGCATAAATCCTTGCCTGTTTCTTTGCTTCTTTGATGTTTACTGGACTTCCTAACCATTTTGCTGTATTAACTATTCCCTGACCTTGACTAAGGGCCATTTTTGGATTGTGGGAACAGTGTATTATAATGGTTCCTTGGTGATAAGTTTCTCCCAAATTAAAATAAATAAATAATAACCAATCATTCCTTTTCAGACATATGAGCGGACCATTACTGATAGGGATCAACCCCTCCTTGTTAGTCGCTTAAAGAAACTTGTAAGTGAAAATGATTTTCTTTTCTTTTCTTTTCCTCGTGACGTGTTTGTCACTTCTGATGTGCTGGTTATGTTTTCACTGTAATTTGGACTTGCGACTCCCATTTTGCATGTCTTTACAGCCGGGCCAGAAAATGAGAATTCCTGAGGGTGAACTCTTTCTTGTACCAGAATTGTGCTTCTTAACAGGTAATTACACTCGGACTGTTTTAAGCCAGTAACATTGATTGCTTGTCGCTATTTTAATTCATATTGTTGGTTTTCACAAGTGGTGTGATCAAAACTAAAAATCATAACCATTCAATAAATGAAGTCAAGAATCTGGGATATGATAGATAATTGATATATAAACAACCTTGCCAAGAATTAGGTCTCTGCAGTTTTTCATTTGTGCGGTATTCAGAAAAAGTGTTTCACCCAAAGTTATAGAGCTTTGTATGTAGACATCCGTATTGATGCCCCTCAGAGGGGCATAAATATGGAGGCAGTAACGTAACAGAAACATCTGTCATTGGGTTTTGCTATTGAAACAAAAAGTTGTTGCTTTAGAACTCCAACACATTGAAATTAATGGTTCTAACTAGTGCAAGAATTGTTCAGGTGGCAAAAACTAAAGTGATAACTCATCTTTTGACCTACGCAACAGCCTACTCGGGCCACCATTCAGGGCTCGAAATTAACTTTTTCATTCGAGAGCCAGCTGGCGACTAATGGAAAAATTTTGGTCGCCAGATCGTCAATTTTGGTCGCCAACTTATTTTATAAATAACTTGCACAAGAACACGGTTTTATACGTTACTATGCATGCAAGAAAAGTCATAATTGAAGATTGAAAACAATTAGAAACAACATCAATAACACTTAGTTATAAAGCTACCGTTGTTCTCAGGTGATATGTCTCTGGTCCGAAGGTGATGGTTGTCTCCATTGTCATTTTATTTTAAAATGAAGCGAAGCATAAAACGTTTTAATTCCGTGGTTTTCATTGTGAGACAAACACGGGTCCTTGCGTATTTTCCCGTCGCTACTTCTTCGAAATGCTGTTACATTCTTTATTTTCGACCTTCTTTCCTCGAAGTGCACCTGCGATCCCAGTTTCGGAAGAAGCGGCTGAAACAATATGGTGCGCCCTGAACGCAGTATCGACGTGTCGAAATACATTCAATTTTTTCAATTATCTTGTAATATTCAGACATTATTTTACTAGGAACGGAAAGGTGAGTTGTATACTAGCTACCATATCCAATTGATTTCCTAATATAAAGATTTAAAAACAAAAGTTGTGTCGTGGTTTTCTTTAGTTATCGGACAAAACGCGAGTCGCCAGTGCTCAATTTTTGGTTGCATTGGCGACCAATGAGTCGCAATTTCGAGCCCTGCCATTTAATGTCTTGCAATGCAAAAGCTTGGAAATTCAAACATGCTCTGTTACAAAACCAAGAACCCTATCAAGCCAAAACATTGTAAAATGTCAAGTTCCTAAAGGGTCTTAAAGGTGATAAAACTAAAACCTCCGAAGGAAAGGCGATTTTAAATTTTAGAATATGACTACATCATATGAAAACCAAGAAAAGAGTGAACCAACTAATTATGCCTCTTTTGTACAGGACTAACTGACGAGATGCGCAATGATTTCATGCTCATGAAGGATCTTGCAGTTCATACCAGAGTTGATCCCAAAGCACGTAACCAGTCTCTTATGAGGTTTATGGGGAGCATACAAAGGTACATTTGCAGCTGCATAATCAAGCATATGAAGCAGGGTTTCATTTATTTCTTCAGCAGAAAGTCAAATTCACAGGGAAGCAAAACTTTTGGTACTGAAACTTTCCCCTAGAGGATCATTCCAGGCGGGCAAAGTCATCCTCAGAGCCAGTCAATTTGCTCGGTGCCGGGCCCTTGATAAAACCACTGTAACAGTAACAGTAACTTTTTTAACCCTGAAGATGAACATTATATAGCCCCTATGAAATGCTCAGATTTCAAATGTATTCTTCAGTTTGGTAGAATTGTGTCATAAGAGATCTATGTTCAAACATTAGTAGCATAATACATAACCAATCTTTGTAGCACAGTCTGTCTTAAGAGCCATGTGGCCCAGGCCAGGCCTTATCTCTTGCTTCCTTAGCATGAAGCGACTGAGAGTATTTCTACTCCCCCTTGGATAGTAGGCTTATCTGTCTCAGGGTTCCCCCTTGGCATTAAATTTTCCAGTACTCATACTTCTGGGTGTAGGGAGGTACTGTGAGAATAAACTGTCTTGCCCAAAAACACACCACAGTGTCACCAGCCAGGGCTGAAACCAGGTCCGCTTAATCAGAGGTGAGCACATCAGCCATGACACCATTGCACTTTTTGCACCAATTAATGTACATTTGCCAATTTGGGGAAATTTCTGTTCACTTGAGTTTAAAACTTAACCATGCCTATTCCTCCTAGATCTCTTTAATCTTAACTTTCATATAATACTAGTTCAGAAGATACCAAACAAGGTAGATTGTAAAAAGTAGCAAAAATGGAGGAAGCACGCCTAGAAATTTTGTGGCGGACTACCAAATCATGAGATCTCTCTGTGTTTTTCTTAGTAATGAAGAATCAGCTGCTGAGTTGTCAGGCTGGAATCTAGAGGTATTGTGTCAAATTATGTAAATGTATGCTTTTTATTAAATAAACGTTGATACGTGCAGTAGCTATGTAGTTATCCAGGAGTGTTTCTGAACCAGGTTTTAAGCTTGAATTTAAAAAGTAGGTGTCCCCTAGTTAACATTGGAAGTAATACCTCAATCCCTTAGGGAAGTCTAGGGGCAGTGGTCTCAAAAATACTATGCAAAATGCAAGAATGGTAAATCCATTTTCTGTTATTTTCATTATATGTAAGACATACAAAAAGAAAAAGAGAAGCTGAAATCATCTGTGTACTTTACTTTTTTAGATAGATAATGTATTTGGGCTTAACCCATTGATGCCTGAATGAAATTGCCTGCAACTCACTCCTAAGTCCCTGGTGTTTTTTGAAATATTTCAGAGCACACAAAAGCACAAAAGTAAACCATATGCACAGTAACCACAGACACAACATCAGGTTTAAAGACATCGTTTGTTTAAAGTTGAATAAATGAAGTGTCAAAATATTAAAAAATAGTAACAAAAAGAACTTTGCAAAAATGATTTCATTATTGACGTTGGAGGACAAAAACGAAATGGCTAACATTTGAGAAAACAATGAAAACTAAAAGTGAAGAACTCCTGTAAAAATCAATCTGAAAACAAGAAATCGATTAATTTCTTCACCGCGCGACAAAATATTACGGCACTGCGAAAGAAAGAGGAAAGTCTTCAATAAGAAAGACAACATAAACAAGCCAATTATTTTGAGATTTATACAAAAGCAAACAATTGTCAAATACTTGTGAAATGTTCGTGGCTAGTCTGACGCGGCGTTTTGTCAGACTAGCCACGAACATTTCACAAGTGTTTGACCATTGTTTGCTTTTGTATAAATTTAACTCGTGAACGTACGGTTGGGAATCCTTCTGCGATAGAGGGCCAGACTGTCAACATCAAGAATTTGCGAACGGGACTTCGGGCGTGATGCTCAGCAAGTTTGCCTTTGAATTCTAGAGGTCTCTGAAGAGTCTCTTGGCCGAGACGAAACGCCGCGTCAGACTAGCCACGAACATTTCACAATTATTTTGAGATTCCCAAATACAGAGCACCAAATGAAAGAAATGCGAATGGAAGTTCAATAACAATAAATTTTCATTCTAGCTGAGATGAAGAAACCTATTTAAAAGCAAAAAAGTTGTTCAAAATTTCGCAGACGTGCTTCACTGCATGACTGCATGTTCAAATTATTCTCCATGCTAACGCGAAAGCTTGAGTTTTTGCAGTCATTGTAACACCAGTGGTGTTACCAATCATTCCAAAAGTTGAATTCAACTTCAAAGTAATAATTTACATTACCATTTTTGTTTCTTAAATCCGAAAAGCTGCTTTAAATCTGCAATCTGTCGTCAAAATGTACCTGAAAGTGGCGGTGGTTGTAGGAAGGAAAACTTCTTCACCAGAAAGTTTTGAGGACTCTGTACTCCTTGATCCTCCATTTTGAGGCCACCTAAACATTGATTTGAATTTTTCCTTTCTATTTTAAAGCCCAAAGCAGTAATTTATCTGTGTTAGGAATGAAAACAAGACCTTGGAAGTTTTAAGATTTGGCCCTCAACGCCCTATGATTACCTGCACTTTTCGAGTGCATGTTTCTAAGAAGAAAAACAGTCTTTCTAGGACCCCTAAAGTCCTCTAAAAATATGCTCAGAAAGTCCATTCTGATTGGTTTATTTGTCCTCAAAAACATTAGAACAATAGGAGAACCAATAAGTCTTCAGGGAGGGTAGGAGAGGCAATTGTCCCAATGTGCTTTTTTTTCGGGCCATTACAGGCACACAGGTAATTGGAGGGGTTTTTTGCATGGGCAGTTACATGTGGCACAGGCATCAATGGGTTAAAAAATGAGAAATATCAGATAAATACATATATCAAATAGTAAGGTATTGTAGTGATGTCATCTCAATGAGCAAACTATAGCAATAGAATTGACTAGTAACTTAAGAGAAAGCTCTAAGATTTCCACATTTCTTAAACATTTTAAAAGGTTCCCCCGAAGCCGGCAACCTAACACTCCAGAAGTTAATAACCATTCATTCCTTTATAATAACAAGGCGTTGCTGGGAATAGAATTGTGGTCAAGACTCTAGGTGTTTCTTCCAATAATCTTTGATGAAAATATGATTTTAATATTTACTTGATTAGATTAATGTTCAAATTTCCTTGGTGAAAAACACTCTATTCATTTTAACATTGGTCATCAACCTCTTTTACTAGTTCTGAGCTTCTAGTTATGCTTTCAAATTGTTGCACTGGGTTGTAAGTGCATAGCTATCTGCAGCAGCAAGTTGACTGACTTTCTGTATTTTTATTTCAGTTTGAAAAAACAACTCTAAACTTGCCTGGAAGAGTTCTTCCTGCTGAGAAGATCTACCAGAAGAACAAGTCTGTAAGTTCAACTGTATTTTGTAGTACTTCTCAAACTCATTAAGAGTAAATGTCAGTAAGGATTAAAGAAATCATGGACACAGCTCAAAATTCAATTTCTCCATACTTTGTCTACTGGTAGACCTCAGTCCCATACATATGACAAGGATGTTCATTTGTTTAAATTCTCACTTGTTTGCGAGAAATCAACTTGAAACGGTTCACAGTATTTTCTTGAAGAAAACCTTCAAAGTTGTCATAATTTGTGGCGTTGTCGAGTCAGCTCATTGCAAGTTTTCAATCAGTTTCACACTATCCCTATTTGTCTTTTGCTTCTGCAATTGAACGGCAGCAAAACCAACTCAACCTTTCCTTGCAAATAAAACTGATTTTTTTTTTTTCAAGTGCACCCATAGCTGCTCTGAAATGAATTCATTGGTACTTCAAACAAACGTGCCAAAAATGCCCGCAGTAAGCAATGAATTCCACCAGGAAATCTCCTGAAACATGTTCAAGGATGGCTTCAACTTTCTGTTAGCCTGCGTAGCAGGTGTATAAAGTGGAGAGGATGGGGGAGTTGCAAGAGAATTCGGGAGAAAAAAAAAACCGAGGAGGGGGAGGGGGAGGGGAAAAGGAACGCCTGCTCGTTGGCGGCCACAAAATTCTGATTGGTTAATTGGACAATAGGATGGGTTTGTGACGTAATGTGAAAACAACCAAAATGGTGGCTGAAGTGGATGTGCTAGCAAGAGTTTTGGCTGATTTGAGCGTCGTCGCTCGTAGTAAATTCAAGTTAAAACCGGAGCAAGAAGTTCCAGTAAAATCTCCTCTAGATGGAAAAGATGTATTAGCGGTGTTGCCTGCAGGATACAGCAAAAGCTTCATATATCAAATGTTTGTTTGTGCCAAGGACTTTGAACTGAATGGTAAAGCAATGATTCTGGTGATTTAAATCTTCATCGACTCTTAAGCTGCATACAGCTTGTTCGAAAAAACTGTACAGTTCAGCTGCATTTCTTACAAGATCTACAGACCTGCTCTGAAAAGTTTTTGTCTCTCATTAGTAGAAACCCAATCGAGCCATAACAGTCGGCTAAAATCAGCCCAACACTTTCTTTTCTGCCTGACAGCGAAAATAGATTTTCAAATGACGCTCTTCCTCCTCCAGAAGTAAAGGTTACTCCACAAAATCTGCAGTTGCTGTTTTTTTTTTTTGATTGTCTATCTTTGGTTTTCTTCCTCTTTTACAAACTTTTGTGGGAGTTGCTGGCATTACACGGCCTGAAGATTTTGTCACAATGCTCGCTGCTATGAATATTTTTTCATGCCTTCCCACATAAGTCAGTCATGCAGAAAGGCGTGCACCTTATTCTGATTGGTCATTGAACTGACAGCTCTGTTAATCAGATAACCATAAAACAGTAGGCAGAGATCCATAAGAAGTGGGCGTTCCCTTCCCCGAATTCTCTTCCTCTTCCTCCACCCCCTCCCCTTTATACGCCTGCTACGCAGGCTAACTGTCTGCCAGTTAATTTCCTTGGGATCTTTTGTATTTGTACAGCAAGAGATTCCTGAAAAAAGCCAATTTTCAATATCTGTGTTTTTGAATTTGCAAATTATGTATAAAGATTACTGCCCTCGCACACATGTTTGCAGTTAAGAGTTTCTGATGTGAAACTCCTCTGTAATGTTAAGCGAAGCAAAATCAGCGGATTAAGTTGAATATACATCAGAGCAAAATGTAGAATTGCACTGTACAGAAACACATCAAGAAACGTTCACAAAACCTGCTATGACTCGCCTCTTAACCTCATCTTGACATGTTTGCTCATCATGACATCTTTCTTTGTTTGTTTCCTGCTAAATTGTGCTATACCTCACTTTTGACCTAACAAAATGATCTTGCTGTTTTTGCCTACAACACAAGACATGAACAGATGCATGTAATGTAAACTGTGTAGGCAGGCCTAAGTAACAAACAGTTTCTTAACTTTTTCATTTTGCAAATATCACAACACACCCCTGAATGGAAAATGGCTTTATGGGCTTGTTCGAAAGCAAGACTGCCCTCACATCACAAGTAGTTTCTTAATGAGCAATGCTTCTTAACACCCTTTGATAATTTATTTTCCAAGTGCAGTGGCTCACAGCCACTTTGATATGGATATCTTGATGAAACATTCTCTTGTTTGATATATTACATCTGTTGTGATCATCCAAGTGGGATCAGTTTGGTTTATGGTTGAAAGTGAATGCTCCCTTCTCAGCATTACTATTGTCAGATCAGAAAAATGTAAGTGCATGGGTTACTAAGAAAATCACTTGCCCTGTTGGTGTAATCTCAACCCTGATCTTGTTTATTTTTCAGTATTCATATGACCCTAAGAGTGCTGATTGGTCCAAGGAGATGAGAGGCAATCCCCTTCACAGTACTGTGAACTTGGAGAATTGGATTCTCGTCTACACTCAAAGGGACACTGGAAATGCAAAGGATTTTTCACAGACTTTGAGGAAGGTTTGCGGTCCTATGGGAATCAGTGTGGCCAACCATATCGAGTAAGTATTTTATGTCTTTGTACTTCCCTAAAATTTTCCTCTTTGCAGATAAAAGTAGGAACATTGTCTACTGTTCCAAATCTCAGAATCTGAAAATTCCTCTCAGCATTTGCTGTAGACCACTCTTGGAAAAAATAGTTGTTTTCGAGTCTGAGATTCCCAATGCTGTAGTTTTATAAATCCGTCATCTTCAAAAAGTCACTTGAAAATCTGATTTAGATTATTGAGTTATATTCATAGAGAGCACAATGTTGTAGTGTAACTATTCACTGTTAAATATTCTTCAGCTATGATCATTTATTATTGTTTATTCTTGTCCTTTACAGTTGCCCAATTCAGAATGACCGCACAGAAACCTACTTAAGTGCTATTAAAAATAATGTCAGTCCTGCGTTGCAAATGGTAGTCACAATTTTAACAACCAACCGCAAAGACCGTTATGATGCCATCAAGAAGTTGTGTTGCTTGGAGAAGCCAGGTATAAAATATAACAAATGAGAATATTTCATTATGAGTCAGAGTAGCCTGCAAGCAGCCTTTAGTACGTTGTGGCAGGAGCAAAGTCGATGAGCTAAGTCGCAAAAGATGAGTCAGCAAGCAAGAGCCTTGCATAAGTAAAGAGAGCCTGCACTGAAGGTATTGTTTTCTGAATACAACGCGTTCACCTACGAATTCGGCATTCTGATTGGTTAAAAACGACAGATCCTATTAATATGACCAAAACCAGCGACGATTATCGAAGGCAAACACGGAATGGCATCCAAGAATCCAAATGTGGGATTTATCCTGGAAGCTTTTGAAAACCTTTCCATGGAAGCAAAAAGTCTGCTCAATCTAAAACATGAACCGGAAAAAGCTGTCAATTGTCTTTCGGGAGAAAGGGATGTTTTAGCGGTTATGCCAACTGGATATGGTAAACGTTTCAATAAATTCGTTTTGTTGTTACTGCTGAAGTAGCAGTGTAGTCAACACATTCTTGAAGCATTCAAGAATTTTCATTGGTACTTTTGTATGTTGGTTCAGATTCAAGAAGCAGTCAATTAGTGATCTCCTTATGCAAGACTTAAAGTATAGCCAGTCAGCCATTCTCTTATAGTCAACGATAGATGTAATATTATATGCTTGAACAAGAATTACCCCATATGTCAGAAAACAAAATTGTTGCAAAATTAATAATTGAAATCCAGAAAGAATCATGACAAACTTTAAGTTAGGTACATCGAGTCATTAATTTTGGTGCATTTTGACTGAGTAGTCCAGATCTGCATTGTCGTATACAGACTATGCGTGGATTCCCATGTGGTTCCAGTTTAGTTCTGTTCGTTCTTTGTTCGTGTGTGTGCGCGTGTGTTGTGTATGTGTTTTGTATTGTCAGCCCTAAGTTACACTGCAGGTAAATTTACTTAACTGACCTTTGTTTTGGTTTATCTATCTGTTTAATACCTTAATTGGCTGCCTGCATCTCGGGCCCCTAGGGTCATGAATTATTTTTCTGTCTAAAAATTGTATTGATGAGTACTTTTAAAGGTGGTGGTGGTGGTTGTTGTTGTTCCAGTGCCATCTCAGGTGATTGTAGGTCGTACCATCTCAAAGAAGCAGATGTTGATGAGTGTTTGTACCAAGATTGGCATCCAACTCAATGTTAAACTTGGGGGTGAAGCTTGGGCAGTGGAAATTCCTGTGAGTAGTGATCATCTGTTTAGTTTACATATTTTCTGCATGAGCGATTCTATCAGATCTATTTATCAATTCGATTATGAGCTCGAGATTTCTATGAGATGATAGTTGGTGAGGCCAAAGGCCAAATCAACTATGGCCTCAAATCGAGAACATAGGATACTAACTGAAGTGAACTTCGAATAATGGTTGCCAGTTATTTCTCTACATAGTATTAAGATTATCACTAAAGAAAAACTGCACAGAATAAATTCTCTTTTGAAATTGGTAGTTGTATAGGTGCACGCATTAAGAGGACAGATGCTCTGATTGTGATTTTCATTCAGCCTGTAATGATTACTTGCAAACATATTTTTAAGGCACCTAGATCAAAAACAAATTGTTGTGCTGTGGATAGGAGGGACAGGATGGTCGTAAGGGAGGAAGGGTTATAAGGAATGGTGACTTAGAGAGGGAAGATGTTGGAGAACTTTAGCCGTTACTTAATGTGTCTTATTTCTTTGCAGCTGCAAAGGACTATGGTGATAGGAATTGATTGTTATCATGATTCATCAACGAAAGGCCGTTCTGTTGGTGGATTTGTTGCCAGTATGAACAAAACCTTGACTAAGTATGTATAAACTTATCTTAACAGGGAGACTTATTCTAAACCTGTGTAAAATTTTGTGTTGACCTGTCCATTATTCTGCTCTTAGTAATTGCCAAGTTGTGGCCAATCCTGGGCCCAGTTGTTCAAAGCTTGATTAAGCTAACCCAGGATTAAAAAGATTTTTGATTTCAGTTTTGTAACTTTTCGGTGAGGTTTTCTGTCGGCTGTCCTTCAATTTTGAGCTTGACTGAGCTCAAACTACTCAAAACGTGGGCAGTAAAAAACATTTTTATACCAGAAAAATTAATACTTTGGTTAACTTTTAATCCTGGGTTGGCGTTAACCAACTTTTGAACAACCCGGCCCTAGAGTGCAAGTCATACAACGTTAAAAAATGTGTGGCCAGCAAATGCAAAATGCTGCAAGTATATTGTTGCTTCCAGTTTAGCCTTTTCAGAAAATTTGATTACTCTTCAAGAAAATATAAAACTTTTTGAATAGCCAGATCTTTTAGCCTAAATTTGATGTAGGGTTTAGGGGTATCTGATGCTATGGAAAGGTTTACATTATTGGACTGAAGGCACTCTGGAAGGTACATGTTAACCTCAAGGAAGTCACTTACCAGCCCAAGCAGTTTTTTAAACCAAAAATGCTTTCACGGAAGCAAATGGGGGAAATGTATTATAATAATTAACAACAACATGGCAGACGATAAGCTGATTTAAGTGAGGTTGAAAGTGAGTGAATTAGTGATATTAAAAATTGTAGCGGTGCGAGAGCTTATACTTTGTGTCTGGGCCAACAATTCATATAATATCCTGTTTTTGATGTTGTGTCCTTTTTACATTACATTGCATTGCATTACTTCACTTCACTTAATTTACCCTCGGATTTCAGAGTAGCTTATGCAGCTAATATCTCCGAGCATTTAACCATCATATGAGAGATAGACCACCACACCGAGAACTACGTCCCCTACTCTTTTCGATCAGTGTGTGGGTTCTTTTACGTCCCACAGAATTAATTTTGAAGAGTTGTGAGACGGGGTCCACGGTTTATCGTCCTTATCTGAGAAGACTAGAAAGCCTAACCATTTGCAGATGTCATTACAAAGACAGCACTTTGTCCTCAATTATTTAAAGACCCAGAGTGTTGGTCCGGCTGGGGTTTGAACCCGCCACCTCTCACACGCTAGTCCGCTGCTCTACCATTGAGCTAACTGGTTGGCGGTCCTGTTTGTTGTGTTTTAGGTATTATTCCAAGGTAAGCTTCCAACACACTGGTATGGAGCTCATTGATCAATTGAAGACGAACATGACAGGTAGTGTATAATTATCAAGACATGATTGATCACCGAAGTTATACACACAACTTAAGCAGTTGTGAAATTGAAGCCTAAAAAGAAGGCCTGGATGGGATACGAAACCATGACCTCTGTGATACCAGTGCAGTGCTCTACCAACTGAGCTATCAAGCCAACTGAGAGCTAGCCACATTGCGAGTTCGTAATATACCCGTAAATGGTGAAGAATTCAAATGAATATATGAAATATACATATAGTGTATGTTATCGTGATTGGCAGGCACCAACCTGTTGGTGCCTGCCGAGTTTCTTTCTTATGAAATCCTAACTTGGCAGCAATATTTTTTTTTAGCGTATTCCATCCTATTAAAAAAAACACAGCCAATCAGAATTCTGATACTTATACTACAGTACAATTACAGAAAGTACCAAGGGCTGCACTTAACATGTTAAAACTTACACCTCATGCTATTTTCAATAATCTTATTTATAGACGTGGTTCTTAAAGGGTCCTAGTCAGCCACACCTTTGTTTTTGTTTGCATGCGAGCGTTTGGCTTTTATATTTTATTCGGAACATGTTGAAACGAAGGAAATCACTGTGAAACTACTTAAGAAAATTACTTACCTTCAGGAACACAGCTTGTAGTAATCTGAGCAATAAGATTTCGCTCCACCATACAATATCAATAATTTTGATGGCATCAATGACGGAGGCTGACAAGGGTCCTTTAATACAATAATTTTTGTAAAGGGGCACTTTTGTCACTGAACCCTCTTGTACATATAAGAGTTAACACCTGAATTCTCTGGATTCTTCAACAGCCGCTCTTAGGAGATACCATGAGGTAAACGGTGATTTGCCCGAGCGAATAATCATTTACCGTGATGGCGTGGGTGATGGACAGCTGCGGCTTGTTGTGGAACATGAAGTCCCACAGCTGAAGGCATCCTTCCAAGACATTTCGGGTGGCTACAAGTAAGTTGTCTGGACCTGTTGGTGCATTGACGGAGGTGCTTTATATGTTTGCCACGGGGTTTTGACACACTTTGAAATTCCATTTTATTGCTCCCTGATCTCATTGATTAACATTAAAGAACAAGGACTACTGACATCTCCTTTACTACGATTATCAGTTGAATAAGGCACGGCAGAAGTTTGTTGACATAGTTTTGGCCTCATAAATGTGGTGTGGTCACGGGCCACTTACTTCGTTTGCATTGGTAACAATATCAACAGCCGTGCGTCGCCTGTCGCGTTGCCTACAATTTCGTGCGCCTTGCTGTCAGTGACGTCAAAGGTCGACAAGTTGCCACTGGAAACGGAGCCAGTTGTTGGTGACAACAACACGATTTTCACATTTAAAACCTGATGACCAAACTTTCGTGGTGCTCTACTCAACTGAGAATCGTAGTAATTATGGCTAGAATGATAATTTGTAATGATTTCTGTAGTGTAGAACACCAGTGAGTTTGTGGTGGCAATCTTTGTTAGAAAATTGTATTTTTAAAAACTTCTTTGGGCCCTGACATGGGCAACACTTCGTTTGTAGTATGGATTTTTGTTGTGTGGCAAAGTGGCTATTGATGACATGCGTTGGAGACTAGATCATCCATTAGGTACCACATTTGCTGGAAAGAAAAATCACAATTATTTAAAAAACAAAACTACAACTGAAAGCAATATAACTTGAAGAAGTTACGTCTGAACTCTCGCGTTCGCAATTGCTTAACTTTTAGGGGTGTTAATTTCTGTTTGCTTATTTAGACCCAAGTTTTCTGATACTATTTTGCTGACGTTCTACTAGTGTTACTTTTTATTTGCTTATTTAGACTCGAGTTTTCCGATGTTATTTTGCTAAAATTGTAATTTGTATGGGCGTCACTTCGTATTTCTTATTTTTAGACCCAAGTTTTCGGTCGTCATTGTGAAGAAGAGGATCAGTGCCAGGATTTTCCACAGATCTGGAGATGCTGTTAATCTGACAAACCCACCTCCTGGCACTGTCGTTGATTCTGATATCACGCGTAAAGAATGGTAATGAAATTGTTTATATTATTATGTAGTGTGTAATTGTGTAAGTTTGTGATTTCTTGCTAGGGAGAACTGGTCCACCGCTTGTACAGAGAGAGAGATTTTGACACTGTTTTGATTTCGTGGCGCCTGTGAACCAACTCGTTTGAACAAATCAGCACATACTTGGTTTGTTTTTTTTTCTAGGTATGACTTCTTTCTTGTCAGCCAGTCCGTTCGTCAAGGAACAGTGTCCCCAACCCATTACAACGTGATTGAGGACAGCTCCGGGTTGACACCAGACCACTTCCAGCGCTTGACATACAAGCTGACTCACTTGTACTACAACTGGCCGGTTAGAACTGTATTTCAATCGAACTCAATCGAACCAAATCGAACTCACACAAAAATAATTAGGCAATCGAACTAAATCGAACTTTTGATATCTGAACTCTTGATTTTTGTAAAACTGGTGTTGAAAATCAATAACAAGTTTTTCGAGGCTCGAGTTACTTCACTGTGACAAGTGTTTTTCGTGTTTTCGAGACTACATAGGATAATCTTTGGACAAGCAAATTTATTCACCGAACAATTGGACGCAATCCATTGAATTTGGTTCGATTGAGTTCGATTTCCGAACGTTCGATTGACTATGCCGGGTGTTAAAATATACAGTTGAAATACTAGTTAGTTGACTGATTACACCCCTTTGCGGCTGCTCTCATTGCGGTTAACTACGTTTTCTTGTGTTTCTAAACGTACTCATCGTAATTGTTCTGCGAGCGTAACACTTTCTAACACTGTTGTCTATATTGTATAAAAAATTGTTGTTGGCACTAAAAGGGCGTAGAAATGTTTGGCTGATAACAGATTAACAGGCCTGAAAAAGTAGAGAGTGTAAATGGCTTAACATGTAAAAGAATCTTCAAGCTTTGTGCGAGCTGCAACAAATTCTTGTTACATGATTTCGCGTACAGTCTTGGTCCACAGTGGTTTCGAATGTGACGAACAATGCTGAATTTGGTCGACAAAATATCTTAAAGAACCCTATAAGGGAAACTGTTCTTGCAATCATCATGTAAACAACTTAACAAGTATCTGCCATTTTCACATCGTTGCGTCGTTACTTGTATCAAATGTAAAAAGATGGTGAATTATTGTAACGGTTGATTTGTTTTTTTCTCTTTCAGGGCACCGTTCGTGTACCAGCTCCATGCCAGTATGCCCACAAGTTGGCGTTCCTTGTTGGACAGTCGCTGCACCAAGCTCCCAGCGGGGAGCTGGCGGACAAACTATTTTTCCTTTAGAAGGTCTTTTCAGAAAAACACGCCGACGTTTCATTTTGTTTCGATAGCATTCTTTTTCATCGAAACATTTTCCGGCAGCGTCCATAAGAAGAACAAGTTTATAGTTGGAAACGAGTGAACTTCGTTTTTTGCGTTGCATGATGTTTATTGAATTTATTTTGAATCTTTAGAGATAAGAAACTCTCAAAGCTTTTATGGAATTTAGAACACCGTGATTTTGCCTGATTTAAGAATTAAAGTGACAAGTACATATCCAAAAAATTAGACTTCTTTTTCAGACAAGATAATATCACTCTTATATTTCTATTTTTGTAGAAACTTTAAAGGAAGGGTGGTGACGTTACTGTTGTATTAAATTGTTTAACATTTATTCGTGTGGTCTGTGTTGTTTTGTTTTCGCTCGAGTCTGTTCCGGCGATTTATATTACTTAGGAATGGGAGGAAACCATAGAGAGCTTTGCGTATAGCAACTTTCGATTTTGATCGATCCATCACACTTAAAATCTCTGCCAACAGACACCTTCACTTCCACATAGTCTCGGCCAAGCGGACACTTTCTATGTTGGAAAGGTTTCGGATGAGGAGAAGTTCGATTGTTCGATTGAGTTTTGTTTACTTAAATATTGAGATTAGAACATGACCCCGGTAGTGCGGCAGCTCTCGTAAGCTTGTAAATCTATTTGTCGTCATTTCAGCAGCTGTTACTGTTTTGGGGTTAGGGGGCATTGTTTCTGTTGTTTATTCTATTGTCCTCTCAAAGGGTTTCAAGCCATTCATGCGAGACCTTGCGAGAACTGCAATATGACCACAGGCGCGCGGTTGCACATCGTGCTATTTCAGCTATGAAATAGGCTAATATCACCCACACTGACTGAGAGTATTTTCTTTGGGACGGATTATTTTTGCGCTAGGTTTGTGGTCCTTGGCACCGCAAATGACATTAGTTCGGAAAGCTAACAAGTGGAAATGAACTGGTGGTCCTGCATTTTTCTCTCTTGACGTGGTCCATTCAAGCAAACCAACTTTATTTTTCAGAATAAACCAATTTGCGCGCTTCCTAAGTAGGAAGAAGTGATAGCATCACGTGTATTCTGCCGAACTCTGGAGGGATTTGTGAAAAGGAGAAAAAGGAAATGTTCTGTCCCATTGCTGGGTTGGTAAGACATTTCTCAGAGTTTTGCGGCGAAAAGGAGGATTTTCAGTTTTCTCATCTTTTGCAGAGAAGACTCATTTTACGGCTCTTGTTCGGTATTGTAAGCCTTATCTCGAGCAACTGGAGCTATCATGATCGATTTAGGGAGTTTTTAGTTTTTCCTCTCCCAGGTGGAAGCTTGCGAGGAACTGCCCAGCTTACCAGACCTTTCGAGAGTAACGAGGTTGTTACTTTCGACGGTTATCGCGATAAAAGAGTTCCTTTGCCTGCCGCTTATGTTTCAAGTTCCGTGGGCGATTTTGTTGAGATGCTACAGTCCGTTGTATTAAAAGGAATTAAAACTAAAACCCGGTCCTCTTGTGACACAAGCATAAGCATAACAGAAGTTTTGGAAACACGAGAAAAGAGAAATACAATTATTCCAATTTTTTTTCCCGGAAAAAAAAAAAATGGTGAGTTGGGTTGGCGATAGGAAAGGAAGCATTTCATTGAATGGCCGAAGAACGGACAAAAACCAGAGAAATCTCAATTCCCAGACTGGAAAATTCTTCGGCTCACTAGTCGCTTTCATCCTAGCTTAAAATACCTCCCAAACCGTAGTCATACTCACTGCACAGTTCAAATTTTTCTATTATTGACTTTGTCACGGACGAGAAAATAAACAAAGTTAACTTTGCCCATCTTTGTGGCAATTTTTTAAGGAGTATGTCTGTTCTTATAGCCGTAAAAGGAGATCGGTAGCACGGAAAAAATCTTAATTGGTCTGAAGAATTCACAATTTGCATCAAGAGTCTAATATTGCCGTGGTTTCCAAATCGTGTTGTTCTAGTGACGTTAATATTTTCACATTCAAGAGAAATTTTTAACGCCTGGTGACGTCACGTCACGAAAACGTAGCGTTCATCACGAAACTCTTAAACTTGGAGTTTCTACATCGTCGGTCATCAGAAAGTGTCAGCTTTTGAAGAGAACCGCTGTCAGGTTCATTAACGACCTTCAGGTGTGTTAAATTTATATATATATTTTTTAATTTGCGAGGATTATCCTTGGCCAAGTTTTCGAGTTATTTCACGCAATATTGAACCCGTTTTGTCCGACTTCCGCCCTCCCCCAGACCGGAGTCACACAACTGTGCGTGTTTTGTGTTAGCGAAATAACTGAATGAATGGGGGCTGATCGATGGGAGACTCGTGGAACATCAACAACTTTAAACAAGCTCTCGTCGACGAAAAGAGAAGCAACTACAAACCCACGTTTGGCGCTATGAGGCATTCGCCTACTAACGAGAGAGGAGTCGTCGCGGACGTGAAAGTGATTGATGTTGAGAAACGTAGGAGCAAAGAACATTCCAACAGCAAAAATTATGTGCGTATGAATCAACCTGTGATTTTCGCCTGGTTTCCTGGCGTTTCACTGTCATGTTTAGTCTGTGCTCCTCAGTGATTTGAAATTAATTCGTGGAAGAGAAATTCTCTACATGTTTACACAATTGCTTTGCGTTCCTCTTCAGGAATACAAGTTGAAAGTAAAATGGCTGGACGAAAACCAATATTGCATATTTCGACGATACAGTATGTTTTTCGATCTACAGGTAAGCTGGAGGTTAACTTCAGTTCATGAACTTATGTCAAGTAGTTGGTTTCGCTTAGTTTGTCGTAGTCTCTATTTGTTTTCCAAATGACAACAATTAACGACTCGCAGTTAAGACCATTCTTTGCTCAGCGGGGGAAAATATCAGCCATTTATACCCTATTCTCAAAGTTGGACGTGCTTGCAAAATAACTGATGCGAAACATAAGCTTTTGATGTAAGCAATACTTTCGAACTAGCCCACGTTCTAACTCGTACAGTATAATTATTTACTTTCGATAAAGCCTGTATTAATTGTTTAAAAGATTATCGCTTGCGATATTCTCTCTCGTTAGTGTAAAGCTCGTAGCAGTTCCTTGAAACCCAGTGTTGAAATTAGTGTTTCAATATAAGTTAATCTTAGATGGAGTAACAAAATTTCATCCCACATTTGCGAAGCTAGTTTAATTCAGAATGCCGGAAGACACGAGAAACTTCCGCTTAACGGATTATGACGACGGAGATATTAATTATAACTTAATTATATGGAATTGAATTACATAATGCAAAAATACTGAGTCATCGGTAAATATAAGCTTTAAAGCTTGAAGGTGTTTTTTGATATTTTTCCATCCATGATCGACACGCACGGATAAATTAGCCCTTTACATTAATTGCTTACACGTTTGTTCTCATAATTAGCATAATTTATAATTATCGTATTCACTTTAGGTTATCAAAATTAATAATTGGGATTGAAAGTCAGGTATCTGCAATTCGAACTTATTACAGTATAAATATCACGATGTGAAATTTACTGATTTGTGAATTAGAGCCCAGGCCAGGCAGAGGCTGATTGGCATCTGACAAATATATTTAAAGTAAGAAATATGACTCGCAATTTAATTGGTTTCCGAAAGCAATTATTTTTCACCTTGTTACCTTTTACTCCAAGTTCCTTTCTTAGTGGCTTCACTTTTTCCAATGTTTTTTTATAAATAATTATAGTTCACCACTAAATTTTCTCCGATTCTTATTGGTTTAAACTGATCACGTGACGCAATAGTGTTCATCCGCGGAGAGACACTATCAGCCCATAGTGCC
>Ga0126339_10000117_pt1 | contig 31247 bp, 14 predicted proteins | sample OrbTmetagenome_2_FD_92532 | JGI IMG/M metagenome (GOLD analysis project Ga0126339, IMG submission 92532) | Coral microbial communities from Petempiche,Puerto Morelos, Mexico - Orbicella T R C metagenome | ecosystem: Host-associated > Invertebrates > Cnidaria > Coral | place: Petempiche,Puerto...
CACCACTAAATTTTCTTCCACGCGCCAGTTCAAAATTCATATTGAATTATTTTCAACTCTTTTAGATGAAAGCCGTGAAAGCCAAATGTAAAATTTTAAAAAGAAAACAAACAAAAACCCTCTCAATACAAATTCAACTGTTTATTTTCTATAAACCCTCTTGTTTACAGAAATATTTTCACGGACGAGTACTATCCATCCGGGTATTTTCCTCGGACGGGCACTATGGGCTGATAGTGTCTCTCCACGGATGAACACTATCGCGTCACGTGATCAATTTAAACCAATAAAAATCGGAGAAAATTTAGTGGTAAACTATAATGGCTGATAGTGTTCAATGGCTCAACCAATCAGATTACAGCATTCGCATTAGTATACTGGTAGAATTCTACTACAGAAAGTTAGATTGGAGTTGGAGACGACGAGAAGACCCTGGAATCTAATTTGTTTGCCGCTGGCGTCAAGTGCCTCAGGCTTCAGATCTAGGAAGGCGGAAGTGGTGAAAGTGTGTTAGTTTTCACTCCAGTGGAGATTTTGTTGTCTAAAATCTATTGACATGCATCGCTTTGGGTCTTTGAACCCTGACGATTATGGTGGTATGCCATCATTCTTAACGCACGTACACAACAGACGAAGGCAAAACATCAACCTAGGGGATGCGACCGCCTTTGGTAGGGATAGCACAGTTTCAACTCGTCTAGTTGAAGTTGGAAGGGCTCTTGAACAAGGTGGAGAAAACCAACAAATCCAAGTCGCAGTCGAAACGTTTGTTAATACCTTGTTAAAATGTATCGGAAAACTAGAGGGCCGCTTCATCAGCACGGTTATTCCGAGTGGAAGTTTCTACGAGGGGACGAAAGTTACGGCACCTGATGAGTTTGACTTCATGGCGGAAATTCAAGTTCTTTCTTTTCGTGGAGCCTGCTCAGTCCATTGGCACAGTGGATTTCCCGGTCGTCCTATAGTGAAACCCCATCCTTTCCTAGCATACACACTTTTTTCTGATTTGATTCATGGTTCTTCTGGCCTTTCATCTGGACGATTCTTCAACGCTTTTGAGAAAACACTGCTTAGTGCCCTAGATGTTATGGATCCGCTTCCAGCGTGCTGGGGGCCGTCAATCAAAATTGGCCACAAAGGCCCCTCGGTCACTTTAGTTTTGACCTGGAATGGACGCAAGTACAGGAAGTTGGACATTTCCATCGACATTACACCTGCTATTAAGTTTTTCCACTGGCCTCAATGGACAGACATTTCAGCAACGACAACTACCTGCTTGGGGGCTGCTAAGGAATCATACTCCAAGACCCTTAAGGAAAAAGTCACAAAACTCGGTTTCCATGTTGTGGCAGTCACTCCATTGTGGCGTGCATCGTTTTCAGTTGCTGAAATGCACATTCTCAAATCCTTCAGCCCAGACAGCAACCGCCTGACATGCTACAGGTGTGCAAAATACTTCCGTGACCAGCATAAGGGAGACAATTTTGTGCTGACTTCTTATGTTTTAAAAACTGGATTCCTTTTCGAGCTGGAAAAATTTCCAGACGAAAAATTCTGGAGCAATGAAGAGCTGTTTGCACGGTTGGATGGTATGATGAAACACCTTCTTCGCGAAGCAAAAGAGGAAGTCCTCGGCAGCTACTTTGTGTCCTCCTTTTCTGTCAGCAAGAGTGAAATGGAAGATATATTACCTCATGCCATACAGAGAGTTTTGGATGATTTGCTTTTATTGATGTTACTTGGACCAAAAGCAACTTGTTGCCATTAGTTGGAACTAAATTTCTTGTAATGGTATGACTTTAAGAACTCTGTTAGCTTCAAATGTGATGGACGTGATGACCTGTAATCTGATTAGTTTAACTTCCATGAATTCATGACATTCACGGTCCTTGGATAATTTATGAGATGGGGCGCTGGTCACTTGATTGTTTATCCAAAATACTGCTAAATTTAAGTTGGTGTGACGGTGAGTTGATGGGTAACACAACTCAGTGGTTGATCTTTTGCATCACAGTGCAAATTCCAATGGGCCTTTTTTGATACTCCTTAATTGTTTTGTTTTTTGTGTTTTTTTAGTTTATTGCGATCTAGTGTTGATAACTGAGTGTCGACTGGTTAACCTTTTCATTTCAAACGATATTTAGCCTGGAGAAATGAATTTAGAATAAGATCATAGTAATAGGAGAAAAACATTTGTATTTTTTTTGTTTTGCCCATTGCTATTGTAAAACTTACAAATAGGTAAGCTCGCCATAACTAATACAGTATGCAAGATATAATTGCTCTTTGTAAGCAGGCTTTAGTTCCTTTGTTGTAATCGATAATAATAACACACGATTTGTACTGCATTGCTAAGGGCTGGAACCTTCAACAACGAGAACGTTGCAACCGATTTTCGACGAATGTCGTTCACATGTTTTTGGCAGACCTCGTCGGTCTTGTGTGACTCGTGTGCAGCTGTGTTGCGAATAAATAATGTCTTGCTTTTTGTTTCATTCTTGTAAAAAGTAAACAGGAGAATAAAAACTGACAGGTTTTTACACTAATTCAGGACAGGATATTTAATTTTACAACATGTTTTTTGCACTAAAGTAAAGCAGGTTAATATAACTCATTGACGGATAACTCGCTTGTCGGAGACATCCGAAATATTGCACTTTTCATTTGGCCATCTTTACAAAAGGCCAGTCAAATTCAGTGCAACCGGCGTACGTACCATGTAATATTTTTTTCTGGTATTTGTTTGTCATTTTTTTCTATAAACAGCTTTCTTGATTAAAAATGCATGCTTAAGCCCACATAGAAGAAAATACAAACAGGTGAATTTACACACATTTGACATTGAAGACACGATTCACGTAGCTGCAAACGAAGAGGCTGCTTTGTCGTCTTTTGTTTCAAGACTGTTCGAAAAATAAAATCTCCTCGCTGGTTGTCATATATTTCTTGTAGTTCTAGTTATGAGAGTATGACGGTACATCAGGGCAGTTAATATTTATTCTTTCTTGTCACCTGTCCGTAACGGTGAATAGTCACCAGATCGACTTCAGCAAACGTTGGCAGTAATCACATATCTGATTTTTTAAGGCCGCATTTAGATTTGCATTGAAATGAAAAATTCACGGAAATTGACAAAAAAATGTACTCCAGCAGGTATTCCCATGTAATCACCGAAGGCTGAATGTAGGTCAGTTTTGTGCAATTTTCTTCTGACAGACAGGTATTCTCAATTCCACAGACGCATCACTACTTGTGTTTTGTTAAAGAGTATAATTGCTAAGTAGCTAAATTGATTATTATCTAATCTGCTTTCTTTTTTGAGCCTTTTTATCGATTGAATAAGTAACAATCTGTTTATCAAGACTTTCATGATATTTTTTTAGCTATGGAGATGAAATAACGCGTTCCACTGATATTTATGTTTCTGTCCATAGCATTCGCTTTGTTTCCAAGAAATAATTTCTATTTACAAGGCTAAAATAGTTAAAAGTAAAAACCCGAACGTTTTCGACACTAGGTCATCTTCAAGGTAAGTGACCTAGTGAAGATGAGCTAGTGTCGAAAACGTTCGGTTTTCTACTTTTAACTTTTTCCTTTAGCCTTGTAAATGGAAATTATTTATTTATGTTTCTCTTGCAATAATTTTCGACCTTCAAATCTTAGAGTTTGAAATGTGTCAGTCCTAGTTAAATACTTTAAAAATGACCTTTTCACTTAGCACATCATCTACTAATTAAAACTTCAATGTCAGTTTCACTAATCAGCTAATACTTGGTATCAACGAATGTGGTTGAGCGTAAATGAAAGAGTTCACCATAATTTCAAATTCTCCCTGTAATTCTCCGGGTCTCCCGTCCCTTTTAGTATCCCTTGTCTTGAGCCCTAATACATTGGCCGAAAATGGAAATGAGAAGTTTTGAAAGCCAAAATTTTTAAATCCACTTTGATCCGGAGGAGTACAGGTCGTCAAATTCCTCACCTATCTAGCCACAAAAAAAAGAAAGACTATCGCTTTTAAATTTTTAAAACCATATGTCAGAAAATTAAATTGTGATCGAGAAAATCAGGACAAGCGCTTTTGAAATGCTGCTTTGCTAGCTAGTTATTTGTTTGGAACTGAGGCCCCGTCCACAATACGCTGGAGAAATTTGAAAACGCATTAAAACCGACGGTAGAAAGGCCAACCTCGTTCCCAGGCTCAGTGGAGAGAAGGCCTGGGAAAGAAGGTTGCAGAAAAGCGTGAATTAGGTTCATTTTCAGAGCGTAAAACCGTAACAAGCATGCGCGAGTTTTGGCTGCGCACCAGTCTCCCAAGTTTGAAACAATGGCGGGAATTTCGCCGAACTTCTAAACAAAAGAAGCTACGAACTTTCTTTGCTCTTGTAATTTTCCCGGTAAGCAGCAACATTCTAACGTCACTAATGGAAAGCTGGTGAACTGTTTTCGTGGGGATTCAATTTTTTTTTTGGGGGGGGGGGAGGGGGGGCAAATTTAATCTAAAGAAGGTTGCTGAACCTTTTATTTACCCGCAGTACACAAGAAAATTCGATGCAAAGACGCATTTTTCCCACAAACTCACTTTGCATATTGCATCCATATAAGCGACCCACTGAATATATAAGCAAGAGGGCCTCTCAGCAGGCAGGGGAAGACTTGTTTTCTTAACAGTGAAATGCCGAAAAAAAATTCATGCTTGTCCAAGTATAAATAAATCAACCGAGCGACATCCTCGCGTACCTTATTACAGTCCGCCGCTCTTTCCGACCATTGCGAGATTATTACAGCTTGCATTATTACTGAGCTCGCAAGTAGAGCTAGGGAGGCGCAGAAAGCTGCGCAGTACGTTTCTCCGCTCTGAAGGGTTAATCACATGATTATCGTGACGTCATCATTTTCCGTGTTTTCAAATTCCTCTTGTTTGAGGAGCGTTTTTGAAAAGCTCCGTTTTCGGTGGACAGTTTCTCCGGATTAGTGTGGACGGTAAGCCTAACCGTAAAACTATAGCCGGGTTTTCAAATTTCTCTTACGTTTGTTCGTCGTACTTTCCTTGTTCGGGGGTTTAATTTCTTTTTAACCTTATTTTTTAAATACACAGATAACGAATCGAACTTTGGACTCAAACTTGAATCCTGGTGATGTCAACTACCACTCTTCTATACGTACTATGTCTAGCCGCCACAATAATTTTCAACATAGCGGGTAACTCTCTGGTGTGCTTAGTGATATTGAAGAAAAAAGCACTGAAAACCTCGATCAACCGGCTTCTTTTCCACCTGGCCATCGCTGATTTACTGGTCGCTGTCTTCTTCATTCCACCTTGCATTCTGAGCCACTTTATCGAGCAACCCGGCGGCGTTATTGGAGACTTGCTTTGCAAGTTCATTTTCGGCGGGTCTCTGGGTTGGGCGTCGGCTTCAGCCTCAAGCTTTCTTCTGGTGGTGATAGCATTTGAGCGTTATAACGCCACCTTACATCCATTTGAAAAGCTTGGACGTAGCCAATCACCGTGGTTGCTGCCATCCCCATGGATCGTCGCCATCTTGTTGATAATGCCTGGTCTCGTAGTATCGGCCTACGATCTAGAAAGTCAAGGTTGCATCCAGAACTATCCAAATTATGCAACGGATCTAACATATTCACTTGCTTGGACATTTGCCAATTCAGTGTTGCCCATATGCATCATGGGATACCTGTATACGCGGATTATTTTGCGTCTGCGCAGCCGTGTCCAGGTGCCAGGTTCCTCAGCAAACGTCATGTCACATTCCAGAACCAAGGTTACTAAGATGCTCATTTCAGTCTTCATCATCTTTGTCCTGTGTTGGATCCCTGCCGCCATGCTTTGCATGCTGAGTCCCGTGATTCCTGGCGGGCAATTTGCTACAATTCACCTCGTCACCACAGCAAGCGCGCTGTTGAATTCTAGCATCAATCCACTGGTGTACACGCTTCATAGTCAACAGTTCAGGAAGAATCTCGCATCACTCGTATGTTGCCAGAAAATGAAATAATCGCCACTCCAGTAGCTAATCAGATACTTGCTGATCATGATGAGCTTAAACCTTTAGAGTCCTGTTTGCAAATCTGAAATGATGATCGGCTTCAAGAGAAGATGAAAGGTATAAGAAATTTAATCCCCCCTATAAGCCTTGCTCCCACGATAATCTCTCTCAAGTTATTTTTAGAGGTGGTACCCAGTTCTTCCGCAGATAATGTTGGTACGCGCGTTACGTGAATGTTTTCGTGAAGGATTAAGTGCGTGGAAAGCCATTTGAGAATTGGCTCTAACCAGATCCTCCAAATCCTACCGGCATTTCCCAAACAGTGAGTGATGCGGGATTAACTCTCTCACACTCCATTCTATCTTTGGTGCCTTATAATGTGAACAGTTCGTTTGTTAGGTTTTCAGTTAGTTTAATGTTCCGCCAGTTAAAGGAGCTACGTTATGGTTTTAGCTATCTTAAAAAGTTTAGGCTAAATTTTTCAATCTGTGTTAATCTTCTCCATCATTAACCATCCTTGTTCCTTTATGGTTTATTGTTATCTCTTTTGGTGTTTTTCTATCTTAGTAAACTAATTATTTTCAGGTTTCCTTCAATTTAAAATAAGTACCGTGACTAAGCTCCGATAACAGAAAAGGACATGTCTCATAGCTACAAGAAAAAGAAGAGAGACCTGAATAAACTTCCACTGGAGCGAGTCAAGCCGTAAATCAGGTCTCACAGCTCTACTATACATACCAGCTAGGACAAAAACTTCTTTGTAAATGTTCTAAACTAAAAGCAATGTATAATACCGAGAGAATGAATTATAAAAGATGAAATGAATAAATACCGAATGAATGATCATAGACTAGTTAAACCATCCTCTCAAGCAGATCTTTTGAAGCTTTGATTTTCGCCAGAGACTCGACGAAAACGCTAACTGCTAAGGCAGACAATAATTACTCCTGGGTATTGGACTGTCGACCGAGAAAATTTGACATCCAAAGAAACATCTCCTCAAATTCCAACGTCTCAATAAGACAAATTAATTTACTTACTTTGTGTCAATTTTCTCATGTTTTCAAAATTTCTAAGTAGTAGCGACTTTATTTGTTTATCTATTGTAATCCTCAAAGTGCTGTATGGTAGCTACTTTACTCTATGTTTTATTTTACTGGAAGTTTTTTCTGTGAATAAATAAAAAAAGAAAAGGAAAGAGAAAAGAAAAAAAAAAATTACGCCTGTCGTGAAACCAAAACCAAAGTGATTGCTCTAGCCAATCACAAAGGACATAGAAAATACAGTGAGCCACTCAAAACTCGAAGCAAATACATGTGGCTTACGCGAAGCGCGGGTAAACGCATTCAAACAAGCCACGAATGGTTTTGGTTTTACTTCTGATTGGATAAAAATTAAACTGGCGCGAGAGTTTTTAGCCAATCGCGCAGCGTAGTAAGTGCAAACCAATTACTTTTCGACACTCAAATGAAAACTGCTTCAAATCACCAAATTGGGTTTCACTTGACGTATTATTAAAAAATAGCTCACAAGGAATGTATGTCACGCCTATGCCAATGAAAAGGAACACAAAGAAACGTACTGGGCGGTGGGAGATCTTTTCATGGACGACTTTTCATATTTGCATAACAATGTAGGCCGGGGCAAATAGATGAGAGGTAAGACTCGCTATTATGTTGAGCTCCATAAGCTGCATCAATATACGCCTGTGGTTTTTAGATGTGGAAGAATTACGTCAGCGTTAGTTTATAATCCTTGTTAAAGATATTGCGAACTGTTCTTTGCTACAAATACAAAGACCAATTGCGCGGTGGTGTTTACAACAGTGATGGCCTTCTGAAAAATCCAAGGTGAGAGTTTTGCTTGTGGTTTTTCACCGTTTAAAACTGTTTGTATATAACAAATCGCTCAGAGGTCAATATGTTTTACAGCTTGTACACTTAATCACCTCATTTCTGTGTTCAACTGTGTTTCTTAACTAAAACTGCATGACATTATTTCAATAAAGGAGTTATCATCGAAGGCCGACGATTCAGTTTTACTTTGTTTTTTTCTGTCGTTCAAGACTTTCCGTTGCCTTTTAATGATTCCACATAAGGGTCATCTGTTTTGCTAAATGACTGCATGGCTAATCTTACGCCCAAATTCAAAACAATTTGTCAAAAGACAGGAAAAAAAACCTTAAAAAATGTCTGTATATAACAGAATCGCTTACGAAACTCAGAAGCCAATATGTTCTGCAGCTTGTGCAATAAATTGCCCGGCTCTGCCTTTTGGTAAGTCATTGCTTTCCGTCTTTTTTTGACAAATTGTTTCGGATATGAGCTGATGACTCGGCTTTGTGAAGTTGAAAGGCCACCTGAAGTCTTGCAGGATAGAAAAATCAAATTAAAACTAAATCTTCGACCTTCGCTTCTCCTTTACTGAGATACTGGGTTGCACAAAACAGAGACAGCAAAATAAATTCGTAAGTATTTCGATTTTACAAAACTACTGATTTTTTATGCACGCAGTAAGTAAGCGATGTCACTTTCTTTTTTTCTTTTTAAGCTGTAAAATGGCAACAAACTGATTTGTTTAAAACAAAACCTTCCAAACAACGTTGAAATTTGCATTCCTGTCTTCGGCTTCAAACTAGTTCGCTTGAAACATGTTCGTCGTAGTGAAATTTTACACGATTTAACGCAAACTTAGAGTAGTCAAGATTTACCAGTTGACAACTGAAAAATAACAGTATAGTGTATCTTTTTAATTTTGAATAGAAGCCAGTTGATATGTGAAAAGAATAGGGAAGTCTTCTAGTCCGTTCAACATCGAACAGGGTACGATGCACTGGTTACATGCAGCACTATTTGATGATCGTGATGAATCGCAATTTATTGCATATTTAGCTGTTGCTGAACAAAGAAAAATGGAGGGCATGAGAGTATATTTCCCATGTAGGCCTTATTCACGAGGTAATCTCTCTCAAATTATCTTTACATCACTTCCAGTTTGGAAAATGGCAGGAGGATCTACAAATAGCTACAATGCTGGGACACAGGACTGCCCAAAATGCTTTGCACGCCTTTCCTTCGTCCATGAAAACTTCCACGCAACGCAGGTGGTAAAATTGTCCGCGAAAGAACTGGGTACCATGTCTGAAAATAACACGAGAGGGATCACCTCAGGAGTAATTAAGTCCTATATGGGTGATGAATACTCTTATCCTTCCTCCTTTCTCGAACTTGCTTAAAAATGATATTATGCAAATAACTTGTCTGATGCTGCATGGTGTTAAGAGTTTATCTATGTCAATATTTCTTATTACAGGAAAAGCCCACTTTGAGAAACAAATTTGATTTTGTACTCAAGGATGGCAATATCGACCTTTTCCTTGGTTTTCTCGCTGTCTGTAGCCGCCGTGATAATTTTTAACATAGCAGGTAATTTCCTGGTGTGTGCTGTAATACTGAAGAAAAAAGCGATGAAAACCTCTGTCAACTGGCTTCTTTTCCACCTGGCCATCGCTGATTTACTGGTCGCTGTCTTTTTCATTCCTCCTATCATTCTGAGCCACTTTATCGAGCAGCCGAGCGGTGTTACTGGAGACCTGCTGTGCAAGTTCGTTTTCGTTGGGGCCTTGGGTTGGGTGGCGGCCTTGATGTCGACCTTTCTTCTGGTGATGATAGCTTTTGAGCGTTATAACGCCACTTTACATCCCCTGGAACAGCTCAGTCGGAGTCGGTCGCGGTGGTCGGTGCCAATCATGTGGGTCCTAGCGCTCCTATTGGTTAGTCCCCTTTTCGTAGTGTCGACTTACGATGCAGAAAATCAAATGTGTGTGGACAACTTCCCAAACCACGTGACATCTCGAGCGTTTTACCTGTTTTGGGCATTTTGCAATGAATTGGTGCCAATAACCATCATGGGATACCTGTACACGCGGATAATTCTGCGTCTACGTGCGGTCGTTCTCGTGCCAGTCTCCTATCCAAACTCAGTTTCACAGTCCAGGCATAAAGTAACAAAGATGCTCATCTCAGTCTCTGTTATCTTCATCGCGTGCTGGACCCCTGCGGCAGTGCTTTGCTTGCTGACTCCCGTGATTCCTGGTAGGCGCGCCACAGTGAATTCCGTAGCTAAAGCAAGTGCACTGTTGAATTCCAGTCTCAATCCAGTGGTGTACAGCTTTTATAGCCAGCATTTCAGGAAGAATGTCGCTTCAATGGTGCCTTGCTGCAAGAGCAAGTAGTTACCAATCTTGCAAGTCCTGGGTACTTAACAAAAACAAGCGTTGGCGTATAGACATAGTCTCTTGATAATGCAAATAGCTCATATTACAATTGCATGGTTTAATGTTCACTGCATAGTGATAACTAACTCGTTTTTCATTTACTCTCTTAGAAACAGACTTAAATTGCAGTTAGTCAATTTCTATGTCCTGCTAGTTTCGCTGTCCTTATCAGTGGCAAGCAAATTTTGCCACCATTGTAACATCAACAAATATTTCGAAAGTGTTCACAGAAAATAATTTCACGTTGTTGTGAGATAGGGGTTGCTTTTCATTCGACCAAAAATTTCGGGAACTATCGACGAAACGGGGAAAATGTTGGAAAATCTTCTCGGAAAGTTTCTGAAAAATCCGAAAATTGTTAAATTTCCAAAACTATTCAGCTAAAAATTCTGCAAATTCCGTGATGGAAACCAAACGTTATACCTCGCAAGGTCGTCCTCTATTCCACAAATTGCGAGAATGTCCCATATTCCCCTCTGGAAATTTCTGGAGATGCAAACCGGAATTTTGATCGGATTGAAAGTACCCAAGGAATGGATTTTAGTCCAAAATAAAGCGTATTTTTCGGCAGGTCGTTGTCAACTGACATCTGGAAGTTTAGAAATCCAGCAAACAGAAAAACAACATACCATAGATATGATGTAATAAGCATGTTTGAAAAACAATGAACAATGCGCGCAGGTCTTGTTCATATTAAAGTAAGAAGTTCAAGTTATGTACTCTAACTAAGTTGTGGTTAATAAATAAACAAAAGAAAAACGCTACGAAAAGGAAATAGAAATCGCGCGAACATTTAAAAGGAGACAAAAAAAAAAATGTAAATCTTACTTTAGTGGTCATGCACTAAGCTAGTTTACAGGCATTTCACTGAAACGAAGAAAACAAACATTTCAAATGAACGTAACATAGTTAAAAATCCCAACTGGAATTAGGCAGACCAGTTGGCTACCGGTATTCAAAAGCGTGACCGAGGATTTGAACTCGGGACTACCGAGAAACAAATCCCGCTGGTGGCAGGGTGGAGGCCTTGAACCCGGAACCTCCGAATTACAACACCAGCGCCCTAAACCACTCAGCCACGCTGCCTCTTTAGATTTGACGTCTTTGAAAATGGAAACCGCTCGGTTAGGAACAGAGTCCTCTTCCATCTGACATGATTACTTAATGGTATAGTCGTAATCTGTAAGTTTGCAAGCTTAAAATTAATATTCTGTAGATTAAGTTCAGGACAAAATTTAAAGGTTTGTCGTCAACAGAGATTGTCGTATTTCTTGACGGTTTCAAGATTCAGCCAACATACCCCTATCAAGAATACAGAAAAGTACGTACATACGCCTGAAGCCACCCACTCGTTCGGATGTTTCAGTGAGAGCCAAGAAAGATTGTGATCGTGAGCTTGCCTCTTTTCTCCAGAAATGTGCAAGAGAATAAGCTAAGTTTTGAAATCCTAGTGGCTTAGTCCGAAATAGGTTGGGTGTTTTACGAGCGAGCGGTTCGGGGTTCGAATTTGATCAAAATCAGTAATCAAAAATATAGTTCAACCAACCATTATTGTAATGGGACTTTTTTTGAATAAATTCATGCATCCATTCTTCGTAAACGCACGCACTGAAGGTAAGCATATATTGGTGTTTTCAGGACGTTTACGTGGACGTTTAGTTGAAAATTATCCTCCAGACATGTAGGAAGAAATGTTTTGAGAATTTTCTGAGAAAAACAACTCGCCGAAACTAATCAGTAAGCGGTCCATCTTAGTAGTCCGTATTGTAAAATCTGGACCACGCAGGAAGCCAATCCGAATCTTGAACCATTTCCTTGCTGATAATAAAATTGTTTACATCAGCATGTTTTATGGAGTTTCTGTTTATTGGTGGTTGACGGCAATGGACACAAATTAACATTGGTCACTATCGCCTACGAGGTTTCACGTATAGTTTGAGGAACTCGCCATTACGGGTCGTCGCTCGAGAAGGTTCCAATGCCCTACCAATTAATATTTTTACCGTAACCCTAGGGTTTGAAATAATACCAATCATCACCCGGAGTTTTGAGACTCCCCCGTCTTAAAATAAGTCCCTCCATCAAATAAAATAAAATAATTTTTATTGCTAACATTTCAACGTTCTTGTCAACTCGATACAAAAATAAAAACAGAAACTGCAGCGTGCGGGCCTGCGTCTTCTTCGAACCTCTAGATCAGTACTTAAGCGTTTGCTTGTCAAAGCAAGAATATTAGAATTAACAAGTTGAATTCTCTTCGCCTCGCTTCTGTCCGCGTCTCGTCGACAGCTCTTACAGAAGTGAGCAGGAAGTTTAGTTTCTAGCTGATTGAGGTGAGTGAAGATTCTGACTTTTCAGGACAGTAAAGTGTATTGTGTTACCGTACACAAGGAATGCAAGATTTTGGTCGATGAGTGCCTTCCGATGTGACGCGTCCTCCCCTGTCACGCAAGGATCCCTGCTGTAAGCTCTGTTCAAACTGCAGCTGACTGCTGTAAGTCTTCAAATTTAAGCATGACAAGCTTTTGACCGGATTGATTGAAATCGACTCTTTCGTTGACTGTACCTGCGCACTGCGCGGTCGCATTTTGGCGATTTTTTCCCGCGCTTGTTGTGCGCTCACCATGATCTTATTCTCCGGCGCTTTTAGCGGCTCAGTCGCAGACGTAGTCCAACCGCGTTTGCCTGGCGGTAGAACCTGCGTGCGATACGCGGGCGCTGAGCGACTACGCGTTATAACCTGAGAACGTCTGTTCTCTGGGAACGATGGCGGTTTAGGAGGTGAGCGTGTGACTTTCGTGATAATCATACTTGCTCTAAGATCTCCATCGACATCTGTCGGGGGTATATCATATTCTGTCAAACCACGTGACTTACAGGAAGAAGTCAGAGCCGGCGAAGACTGGGGACGAGTCTTTTGCTCTTTGTGAGCTTTTAAAATCCTTTGCACATGTGCATTCATGCTGTTTATGGTACTCTCTTGGTGCTTAATTCGTGGAGGCGCGCTTGAGATCCTTAGGGGCAGGCTGTTTGGTGGAGCTAAAGTTACGTTGAGGTCACAAGCTGTAGGTGTTTTCACCCGTGAAGGAGGCCGGGAAGGCAGACTGTCTCTAGTGTCAGCGCGCATCAGCTTGTGCGCACGCACGTGGGAACGCGCCAGTCTGCGAGGTGGAGTCTTGGCGTAGATGTTGAGGTTACCCAGTCCTTCCGGTCGCTCGGGTTCCAAGTTAAAATCCCACAGGACTGCCTCGAAGTTGAAAATCAGAAGATTGCTTAATGTGTTGACAATCATCCTGAAAAAGATTTAAAAACAAAAAGTATGGATGAGAAAAAAAAAAAAAAATACTTTGGTAAGAAGTTCAAAACAAGAACGCATTTGAAAAAGACACCGAACACACGAGAATCAGTCGTGGACGTCCACAAATAATGTTCGATTCTTTTTAGGCCAATCCAAAATAGCACGAGAACTACGAAGTTTTCCTGCTCTGCCGATGTCTTAAGCCTGTGATGTTTAATACAGCTTCTCCTTACTGAAGGTAGTACGTTCTTACAGTATTAACGGGGAGAATTTAAGCGCATATGCCTGAGGCGCCGTCCATACTACCCCAGAGAAATTTGAAAACGCAGCTTTATTTCTGCGGTTAGGCCTTCCGTCCACACTACATGTAATCCGTCACGAAAACGGAGCTTTTCGAAAACGCTCTTCAAACCGGAGGAATTTGAAAACGCCGGGTTTGTGTTTTCGTGTGGACGGAAGACATTTTTAAAACGGAGCTTTTCGAAAACGATGACGTCACGATAATCAAGTGATTTCTCTGCCGGGATTTTCCTCAAACAGAAATCCCAAATGACCGGTGATTGTTGCGTTTTCAAATTTTTTCAACGTAGTGTGGACGGAAAACATTTGATGTGTTTTCTAAGTGAAAACACCGTTTTCAAATTTCTCCAGTGTGATGTGGACGGAAAACATTTGATGTGTTTTCAAAGTGAAAACACCGTTTTCAAATTTCTCCGCCGTAGTGTGGACGGAGCTTGAGCCACGGAGAAAAATCGATCATTATTGGAGCTGACAACAACTTACCTATCCCCTGACGCTCTGATTGTTGTAATGGGGTCATTTTTACTGTTTCCACGAATAATTCGCAGACAGTCACCGTTTAAAAGATTCCAGATGCGTAGCTGAAACACAAAAAAAGGAAAATAATAATAAGGAAAAAATCCAGCGTAAATCTTAATACAAGCACCGCAATATAAAAGCGATCTAATGTTTGAAGACCAACAAGATTTGAAGTCTAACCTTTCCGTCCGCGGAGCCAGTTACAACTCGACAGTAAAGAAACTCCAGGCATAGCACTTCCCTGAAAAGGACAGATTAAAAAAATTGAACACCTAAATTGAGAACTTTTCTTGAAAAAACATAAAACCAACGTTGAAGCGCTCAGTTTACCTCCTGCGTCGGAAATAGAGTAGGGTGTTTAGTGAAGTCTTTAATACAGGATAGAGGCCCTATTAGGAGTTTTCGGGAGATGGGACATTTTGGTAAAAAAAAAAACGAGATACAAGATATTTGTGAGGAAAATTAATGGGATATGGATATTTATATCAGATAAACCGGGATATCGAGTTGGAAAATCATTTATTTTGCAATTGGAATCAATGGAAAAGGGATATTTTGGCCAAAAATTAACGGAATGTGGGATACCCAGTCTCCGCTCTCCCTAATGGGGCCTCATACGGTACCAAAGATTCTCCGTTTAAAACTTGAGACAACAAAACGAGGGAAATGTAAGAGACGCGGAGGTCTAATGGTTAGTAGTCTCCCCCTCCTCCCCCTTAGTAGTTCCCCTCCGAGGTGGGAAAGGAAATATTGCGTGACTAGACTGTTCACAGCCCTCTATTTTCTCGTATTTTTATTCGCTCGTTGAACGCGCGGATAAAATCCCAAGAGACCTGGACGCCAGCGCAAAACGGAAGACTTGACTGGGTAGGGGGCGGGTACCGAGATAAATAGCCCACCCTCCACCCCTGCGTGCTTCGCACTCACTTCGCTCGTTTTTTTCTTTCGCGTGCGTTAACAGAGAAGCTGTGAACAGTCTATTGCGTGACGAGCCCTAAGGACCATTGGGAAAGAGGCCAAATGGGTAACGCATTCGACAGGGTGACGCGTTCGACAACATTGACTATTTCAGGTCACAGACTTCTCCTTCTTACGAAGAATCAAATGGAACGTGCAAAAAAAAAAAAAAAAAAGTAAGAATTAACATACTTCGGGTGTCTAAATGCCTGCAGGCATTTTTTGTGTTTTCCAATAGAGCTCCATGCCATAGCGTAGCAATCTAAACTGCCAGTGATGATGTGATACTCGTCAAACGTCACGCACGTGATTGCTCCGTGATGACCGTCAAGGGACTGGAAACAAAATCCAATCAAACATAAGTTAGTAAAAGTCGTGGAATATAGAAATTCCTCAGTCACTTTCTACAATAAATCCCGGTTGTATAAGGTTTGGTTTAGCATCTACTTACTATAGCAGTATTAGTTGTTTTAAAGTCACGTTACATCACGTTTCTTTCTTTTAGGCCATTCAGGTGCAAAACTACAATGAATTGCTTAGTGACATTTCCCGCGCTTTCCGTCAGTGACATGTGCGCGCGTTTTGCGTTCGTAAGTACCACTAAGTTGATCAAAACCCAAAGGAAGTTGGAAGTTTCACCGCAATTACAACGTAACTATCTTAGTTTGTTTCTTTAGAGTAAAACATTTCAACAACAGAAAAAGTAAGGGATGAAGGGAGAGGATGAAGGGGAGAGAGTTAATCTCCTATATAGACCTTTTCCCTCAAGTTATTTTTTAGACATGGTTCCCAATTCTTCTGAGGGTAATGTTATCACGCACACTTCATGGATTGTTTCGTGAAGAATGAAAACGCATGTTAAGCTGCTTAGACTGTCCACGTGAGCGAAATCCACGTCACCGGATTGGCTGCTTCTAGACCGTTCTGGGAATTTCCGAAACCGAGAGTGATCTAAAAATAGCTTTAGAGGGATTACGCTGTGAATAAGGCCTATGTGGAGGATGAACTCTCTCACTCCTCATCCTCTCTTGCCGAATTCTTCGTCATCTACGGGTATATTACGAACTCACAACGTGACCAGTGACTCGTTTCTCCAAGGTCCCGAAAAGTTTTCGCACCCGGGAAGTCATGGCGAAATCTCAAACCTTATGATTACAGAGCTGTTTAATTCACATATTCTTAATATGAACAGAGATTCCCTTCATACAAAAAGTTTCAGGCGTATACACTTCTCTGTTTTTAGATACAGACAAATTAAAAATAGCTTTGGGTGCGCGAAAAGTTTCCGGGGCTTTCGAGAAACGAGTCCCAGCTCCCAATCGCCTTGATAGCTCACTAGTTAAGCACTGTACTGGTGTCGCAGAGGGGTTCGAATCCCGTTCAGGCCTGAAGTTTTTTTCAGGTTTTAATTTCTCAACTGCTTAAGCGGTGTGCATAACTGTGATGATCAATCATGTCTTCATATCGATCTCTCATTGTTATTTTACCTTGAGTAAAGACGCCTGTTCTATGTCCCACACTTTCACTTTTCCACCTTCGCATCCGCTAACAACTAGAGTGTCAGAAACCTACAAGAAAAAAGGAAGGTAGAAAACCGTTTAGCAAATGGCTGTTTGCATGTGTTACAATGCAGTTAAACCTTGGAAAACTGAAGAGTTATTAAACAATCGGCTGGGGTAACTTTTAGGTCAGCTCATTTTTTGGTCAAAAGATATATTTCTAGGGAAATTTTAGAACTGCCAGCCTGCCATAGAATGGTCGAGAAATACCTAAGATAGCATAAGGGATACCAATAGGGTCTGTAAGCTTCAAGAGGTGCCCAGGCGGAACTTACAATCGTTACATGTATGTTTGAGCAACTTTCCGATTCGACAAAAAAAATCAAAAACGCTGCATAAAATGAGGATTAACGATTTGTCAAGTAACAGCACATGCTTAACCAAAGATTAGATCTTGTGTGCTTTGTGCAAGTAGGATTTGCCTGCAATAATTAAGAATTGTGCTCAGTCACGACAATTATCGGTTGCTAGGAAATATTTCTATAAGTAACAATCCAAAATTTCAAAAAAAAAAAAAAAAAAGAAAAGAAAAGAAAAGAAAGCAAACAGACCCCAAAAAGCTACTTACACGAACAGTTTGTACCACGTGTCTATGACGAAAGGTCCGCCGGCACTTGCCAGTAGCAAAGTTCCACACTATATTAAAAGAACAATTTTTAAGAAAACAAGTCTCTTTTATGCAGCTTAACTTACTTGTTAGAGGCTTTCTCCAGAGAGAGGGTGAAAGGAATTTCTTCAGTTGACAAACTAAGCATAGTCTACGCCAAGTGAAAAAGTTGAAGTCAAAGAAAATTGGCCATTTCCGAGTTGCCTTTTGCCTCTATGTCAAAACAAGTCTAAGAGCAAAACAATTCATATGAAAACGAGCTCCACCTAGGAGTTCATTTTCATGCAAATCAAACTTATTTTTACAACAAAGGTTTTGAAGACTCGTTTTAAAGCAGAGGCACAAGTTAACTCAGAAATGGCCAATTGGAAGCCTCAATTTTAAGAAGTTTCCTTTCAGGTTTCTTGCCCAAGTTGTGTTCAAACAAGATAGAGAATAAGTCATGTAAAACATTGCCAAGTGCGTGCAGTTAGAATGGAAACCAAGAGGTTAATTACTTTTTGCTTAATTATTTTCACATAAATTATACGGAATAGCAAGGGTACTTTAATCAAATACAAGCTAGTAACTGTGATTAAAGACTAACATGAAGTACTTTACAGTCTTCATATTCCTTGAATCTTAACAAAAGAAAAGATAGATAGGTAGATGTAGCTGTTTCATAACAATGCAAGGAAGATGGAATTACATAACCTTCACTTACCTTTAACACTTTTATCCCTGGACCCAGAAGCCAGGTGATTTCCATGAAGAGCAATGCACAGAACAGTGGCCCGGTGCCTGGAAAAAATTCAAAATGTGATTATAATAAGTTATCATGTGGATATCTGATAAGTTTATCTGATAGTTAAATGAAATAAAACCACATGGCTATTGTTTATATTACATGTACACAAATAAAGACAATCTTCAAAAGTTAGTTTAGCACTATTGAACTACAGATTTTGTTGACAAGTTTAACTTGACTTACCCTCTGAATATACACTTGCAATTTCCTCTGCCTATATCCCAGCATCTAAGAAAAGAAACCAAGATTACTAAATATAAACAATGCAAGATTGATTTATTCACTTAAATGACCCTCCAGCCAGTCGATCGGTCAGTCAGTCAGTCTGTCAGTCCACTGGTCAGTCAATCAGTCAGTTGGTTGGTTATTCATTCAGTTAGTCAGACAGTCATTCATTCAGTCAGTTGTTCAGTCAGTCAGTCCATTAGTCAGTCAGTCAGTCAGTCAGTCAGTCGGTCAGTCAGTCAGTCAGTTGTTCAGTCACTCAGTCATTAATCAGTTATGATGTTTGCAAGGACACACCTAGGCTACAAGTTCAAAAACTTCAAACAATTTTCTTGCATACAGTATTTAATACCTATTGGACATTTACATGTACCTTATTGAAGTGTCATAGCCACCACTCAATACTACTCCTCTCTCTTCAGAAACATAAACACAGCGAATAGATCCTGCATGGCCTTGAATAGTCCTGTTGCACTTGCCTGTGGAAGCATCTATAAGTCGAACTCGTCTGTCATATGATCCAGACACAACCAGTCGCCCTCCATTATAGTTTGCACATCGGTTGGGATCCTCTCTGCAAGGTGTATTTACCATGTTAGAATTACTGGGTAGTTATAACTAATTCTCATGGCATTCTAATTAGTTAATGAAACCAGATAGGTAGTTTCAAACTTTTTGATGCTCCCATATAAAAAGGACGGGGGTGCTCGTCGTATTTTTTACGGCTTAAAAAGGCAGTTTTGGTACCTCTTAGGGTGTTTAGCCTCAAAAAGTCTGCAGCGGGAGCTTTTGCGGTACCTTTAAGGGTATTGAGCCAAAAAAATATGACAGGAGAAAAGGTGTTGCCTTAGAATTGGTACCCGTTAGGGGTGAAAAACATTTTAAGCCACGCCGGCCCCACAAAACAGGATCTTGGTACCTCTTAGGGGTTCTTTTCAAAATTTCCAACAAGCACCCCTGCCCTTTTTATATGGGAGTTCCCTCCCCCGAGGGCATTCCCAACAGAAATTGATCATATATGTTTCAATTAATGTTTCATATTAATTGTTTTGATCCAAGGAAAATTCATGACTTGACTTAGGGTGGCTGGCAACAGTTTCCAGACTTTTTTCAACACTTCTTCTTTGATGGCTTAATACTACCATCTTTTTGTCAGCTAATGTCACAACAATGGCATCCCACAAATGCCCAATTATTGATGAACAAGTTATGAACTCTTTAGATCCATCTTAATTTCAGTTTTAACTGCTCAAGGATTTAGCAAAATTATTTCACTTTATGACTACCACATCATTCTAATGTAAGGAAAAGAGAATTTGTAAGCATATTACAATCAGGGATACCCTAGTTTAACTGTAGAGGAAAACTGGAGTGACAATAGCTACAGTCAATGAATAATACAAGAGCATACATGTAACTATGGGATCTACAAGGATGATACATGCATTAAAATTCATATTTAAACAGTGTTCTGATGCGTAACACTCAAAGAGCATTTCTGTCAAAATGTTTGAATGTGATACATTTAATTATTTCTTCTAAGTGAAATAAAGCTACCCACATGTCCTGAAGAACCAGCACATTATATGCACCACAGTAGATGTTCCTCTCCTCCATTCTGATTTCCTTGGTAGCAATTCCTTCATAGCATTCCTTTAGATTTTGACTTTTGACATCTTTACGTGCTTTGTAACCAAGGTTGAGAACTTCTTTGGTGTTCTCGTCGAGATCCAGAGGAACATGAACAGGCACAATCTTAGCATATCTTGGATTCATACCCTTGGCTGATGCTCCCTGAATAGAAATCAGACAACACAGTAAGAGTCTGATCTTTGAGTGACTGACCTTTGATACTGCTTATTTTTAAATGTTGATACATTTAAGGTAGTACTGCAGGCAAATTTGGCAAGTTTTTGCACATTTTACTATGAAAGAAACATTAGCAATATTAACCCCATAAGAATGCAATTTTCAGAGCTAATACAGAAATATATCTAGATTGTAAAAAAAATTAGTTGTTTGAAATAATTCATGGAATTCGAGGAATTTAAGGAATTTAAAGGGGGTGGTGTGACTGTCCTTTTATAAGGAATCAGCCACCACTGAAAGGGGATTTAACTGTTTGCAGTAAAAATTGTCCCAAAGACATAAATAAAGGGCACCAAGATAAACAAGATAAAATTACAAGCAGGGTTTATGCTCAATCAAAAGTTACAAGCGTCCTGATCAACGTCCTTATTGCTCAACTGTCTAAGAAAGCCCTATTCATAAAACTCTTGATTTACGGCTATAAAGACCTGGCAGGTTTCTTTCGCAGGTCACAGGTCACAGGTCACAGGTCACAATCAAAAAGCACTCAGTAAAACTTGTGATGTAAGAATTACCTGAGATTCATAAGAGGTTTATCGATGTTTCCATGCAACAAACCTCAACTAAAAATGTTTTACTGTATAATTTTAATGAAAAGATTTCTAGGGGTGGTATATGTACGAAATGGGTTGAAATGTAGCTTTCAGACATGTAGTGTTAGATATATTTTGCCGTAATAAGATCATTCATTATGATAGCAAATTGAACTGTTTTATTTCTATCTTTTTTTGAAATCTTTACAACGGGTACATACTAAACAGAAACAAGAGGGTCCCATATACCTCTTCTGAAAACAATTTCACTCATAAGTAATTCGCCTTTTCACGCATCACGAAAAATTCGAAAAACAGCTTCACGTTCACAGAAAAAAGCAAGCAATCACGTTTCAAGAAAAAAATGCAAAGGCTAAATCATGTGTCACATGAATTACAAATTCTATCCACGTTTCGCAAAACATACAGAACCCTCCATTTTGATGCATCAAAATGCCGTGTATGACACATCGTGACAGACTAGATTCTAGGCCCTCCTGGCCTACAAAGAATTTATGTTTCCAACAGAAATAAGTCTTGGCTTTCTTTGGATCTTTTTTTTTTTAATTTATTTCAGTGCCACAGCTGATTTTCCGTATGGTTTTTTTTTTTTTCCAGAAAAGAGCTGTTATAGTTACACTTGGAACACACTTCTATGCATCTGTTTTATCACGTTTTCGCATATTTTTTGGTGACCTGTGACCTGCAAAAGAAACCTGCCGATAAAGACCTACAAATGGCAACAGTGATAACAGACCTATGTCAAATGACAAAGCATGAAAACTGAATGGAATATATATGCCGGCTATTTTCAAGTTTCTCATTCGCATAAGATGGTCATCAAAACTGACAGTATATAGGCTTACTTTCAAAGTGATCACAAGTTGCCCAAAAAGCCAGCCATTTCAGTGCTACAGATTGCTTCACATATTATGCTATTCAATACACTCCAAACTAAACAAGAAAACCTGCATTGACTAGAGTGACAAATATCAAAAATGCATTAACTAATAACATGCAAACTTAATTGCCATTTAAATGAATGGAACTCAAGCAAATTTGATAATAGCATGTAGAATTCCAGGCCAAATGAAGATGAAGTATTTGAATACAAGTTGAAAACAAGTCACTACTAATAGTTCCACTAGACCAGAAATTAGGATTAGTTTATCTACGAGACTGGGAACCTTAAAGAAAAATGAAAGTTTCACTTGCAGATATAATCCGCTGTTTATATTGATTTAACAGCTGTTTCCAGGTACATAGTCTGGGGTGCTTACCATTTACAGAAACCATCCGGTTGGAAATTTCAGGCAAAAACATTAAACAGTTGAATGCCACGTTGCGAGAGAAGGAATCGCTATAAAGTATATCCACATCAGTTAGAGAGACTTAAAAGAGCAGAAAAATAGCATCACCACAAATCACAGCCCATATTTTCAGAAGCTTCCCAAACGGAATGGCACGAACCATTTGATTTTCCAACTGGAATTTCTGGTTTTCCCATGTAAATGGTAAGTACCCCTGGTGTAACAAGTATCCACATCATGGGTTAACTATGTAAGGGTTCAGGTCAACTATAAAACCCAGTTGATAAGACTGACCTGCATAAGCATGATCTCTTCTGTCATCAGCTGGTGCACCATGTAATCTTGTTTAACTTCCTCAGCGAGAACTCTCCAATGTTTACTTAGACACAAACAGTTTGTCAAGCTACTCTTGTCCAACATTCCTAGAATCCGCTTGGACAGATGAACTGGTAAACACCTTAAAAAGTCCTTATATTTTCCAGAACCTAAATAATCAGGCATGAAAGAGTCATTTTGAGTCAAAGAACTGATAAAATTCTCATTGTCCTCTTCATCACCCGACATATAATCTTCGGAGAAGAATTCCCTTTCAAAATCTGTCATTTCATTTGCAGGCCTTCTTGAAGACTGCCTAGAGGGTGGTATAGACCTAGAACGACACTGAGAAACAGGACTTCCAACATATCCTGCTGAGGCTTGAGATCGGAGGTCAGAGCCAAGCATGTCTGCAGAATGTGTGCTCCTGTGAGATTGTGATTTTGTTGTACTTAAATCTCCTGGGGATTTGGACCGACTAAATTCAAGCTCTTCACTGATGATTGAGTGAATTTCTGCTGAATGAGTGTCGTGAATGCCTGAAGATCCAGATTGGCTTGCCGTTGATTCTGGGGCTGGTGATTTGTTACTTTCCATCTTGGCTACGACAGGGTCATCACTCCCGGACACGTAGCTGTGCAAAGACATGTACTCGTCATCCTCTACAAAAAGAGAAGAGACCTCGTGATTAAGAATGATGACAGCCAAAAATGCAATCGCTAGTTCCATTTGGATTTTCTATGTTCATGTGCTATTGGAAGGCAAAATGGTAATTATTATAACGACAGCCAAGAAAATCCACCAATCACAACACACATGACATGTGATCAGTTGTCTGTTATGACAGTATAAAACCTAATGTTTGTTGAAATTTGCAATTTATAAAGCATGTTGGACAAGTCTCTACCTTTAACATGACGTCATCAAGGCGTCTCAAATGACATCATTGGGAGGCTATGTCACGCATCTGTCACGCAATCATCGATCAAAATGAAGAAGAAGAGGTTGAACCTCAATTTCTACGAAAACGCTCCAAAATAATTAAACCAGACAAGCTATTTGCTTTATGTTATTGAGAAAATAAACAGATACAAACCTCTATCGATTAACCCATCGTCCACCGCTCTTTGCCTTCTTCGTTCCCTTTCGCACATTGCTCTAGTCTTGGTTGCCAAAATATGTAGAAGATGTGTATCACACAACTGCATTAAACCCAATAAATAATTTGCTTTTGACCAATAAGTACTCCCTGAAAACCACTCCAGGTAATCGTCAATAGTCTGTAATAATTCATCTTCGTTCAACGCGTGGTTTGTTGGCGGACTGGAAGTGTCCACGATCAAACTCGGTTTGCTCCGCGACCGCATGTACGTGAAGTCTTTGTACTGAAAAGATTGAAGCAGAGATGTGACATATTCAAGCAAATCCATAGAGTCAAAACGCTGAACAAGCCCCAGAATGTACTTCCTTTTGACTGGTTCACCACAACGACAAAACCATTCCTTGGTGTGATTCAACTTCGCGCCTAAACAACAGTCCTCGCAGACACCGCATGATTTCACTGGGCTGTTGACGCAACGAAGTTCGGGTGCTCTGCTTATACTGAGCTGATACAAGCTGGAACCTCGTCCTGGTTGACGCATTCTCGGTTTAGAAAAGATTTCTACAGCAAAAACAAGTAGAAATTAACAATGTATCATTATAGATTAATCAAGTAACTCAGAGCGCAGTGGGGGAATCATCAACTGCGCTTTTGTGTCACCGTCTGTTTTCATTCGGCTTTGTAACCTAGCAACGCATGGCATAATAGAAGCCAAACAGAAACAGATGAAATTATACATGTATGTTTTTCCGGCATTTGAATCTCTACACTTTGCAGACTTCACGGAGCAAACGGAATTCATATTTCGACACACTGAAAAAGTATAAATTTTTTTCATCACGAACAAAATTTCACTCTCTTCACGGGGTCCTGGATATAGGTTGCTGGATCAGTTAAAATCAAGTTAAAATTCCAGCGCATTTCTCAGCTTCCTGTTCTCAGATTTCAAATTCCAGATCTCAGCTATCAGTTTCAGATCGCGTCATTAAACCCCATCCAGAATCTCATTTCACTAATCTTGCATTCCGGTCTATCAAACATAACTTTATTTATGGTAGAAACAAATGTCAATTGTGCTGTCTAAAGTAGTAATTAAAAGTTTATTTGCAGTACGGAGTAAAGAATTTTGGAGAAACCACGCCTGTCAGAAACTGCAAAGACAACTGATTGTATCTGGGTCTGTCTACTTTTAGTCGTTTTAATTTGACATTCTTATCCGCATGTCTTGAGTTAATTTGTAGCAGTGACGGCTGCTTATAGCTAGCAAACTCCGCATCGCGTGTCAAATATGTTTAAACAGAAATACTTAGAATGCGGCAACATAAACACTAAGGGCTTGGAAATTATAAAACAAGAAAATCGTTTCCGATCTATCGGGCTTCTTAATCTTTATAAGATGCACACGTCGCATTGTTCATCAGGTTACGGACGTACAAAACCATCCGCTAAATTGAGACCCATTGAAGTAACTCAAATAACTCAATGTGGTACAAACCACAAAGGTAACAAGAAGCGAAAGAGTTAAATCAGTAGAAACTTGAAACAGACTGTAGAGTCACAATTTTTAACATTTGTTTCCGTACCACTAAAGCAGAATAACGTTTAATCCACATGTGTCTCAATCGTTCCACATTCGCAATTTAAATAGCCAATCAGAAGCCTTGTCTTCTGTCCTAATGCAGTCCTTTTAATTTAAGCTCACGCTACGAAGTCTCTGACCTGATATAGACAGATTTGTGGCTAAATTTAGGTTCGGAAAAGGCCTAATTGCACATTTTTGGCGGTACCTTTCGGCGGCATGCTATGGTATAGGATAGTCCGGCTCGACCGCGTCTCGCGAAACAAGGTTCTCGACTGGCCAAGCCCGCAGCGTGATATGCTAGCGAAGCGAGCTAAAAAGGTACGACTAGGTATTGTGATAAGAGAAAGTCATTGGAAGTTAAGTAGGTGATTATATGATAACCGCACGGATGGTACTCAATATTTTTATCTCTTATTTTCACTTAGGTCCATTAAAAATGAATTAGTCCGACATATTGAAAAGAAATAACACCATTTTGATGAATTTTATGATAGAGCGGAGATAAAGTTAAGAAAAAACACAATTGAGGGTGCCTAATGTGTTTTGCTGTTTTAATGAGAAAAGTGCGTATATTGATTTTTTCAGATTCGTTATCGAGGTGTCCATCTGATTTCAATTCTGACGTTTTAATACCGTAGTTTGATCTGTTGCTGAGTGGGAGTGATAATGAAATCAGTTAAAAAATCGTCTTCAATGCTCTCGTCTCGTTAGTGCGTCAAAATCAGCTGAACTACCCTGGCCATTACAAAACTGATTGTAAAAGTGTGGTAGAAGATTTTGGGACAACTGGACAACCCACTAAGTAAGAAGTAACATGATAAAGGACTGAATATTCGACTTAGGCTCCGCTAGCTCTTTCCATCCCATAAAGTAATGCAAATCAAAAATGGTCCGGCTCAATATATCAAAATGCTTGGTTTTTACAAGCTGTATTTTAATTCTACTCAATTTTTACACGAAAGTGTTACCGAACTTGCAGATGTTAGTTGGTTTCATTGGATCTGGCAACCGGTGGCTTTCGAGACTTTGAATGAGCAATAATTTGAATTGTTTGAGAATTGTGGTTTGTCTGGCTCTGGCAGTGTTCTAAGTCGGCCAAAAACGTAAAAACCTAATAGCTCGGCCTAAATTTCTATAATACTGAGACAGAAATGAAATCAATATACCACCTTTTTGTTAAATTACAGTTATGCCAGTTGTCAGTGTTCGGCGATCGAGCTAGAAGTTAAAAGTACCTTCCACTGACTTCCACGGCTTTTAAATTTCATTTAAAGCAGCGTGAAATGCTTCGTTAATAAATGATTATTGAATTGAAAAACAAAGGACATACCTTCTGGAATGACTTCAAGAGCTGCCATTATGGTCCCGAAGTCGGCGAAACAGTTATCGCATGCGGTGCCTAAAGTGTTTTCCGTTTGAGTTTTCGACCGATCACTGATTGATTAGCATAAAAGTGTCTTTGTTTATTCTAGTTGTTATGGCGTCCTTATCGTTATTCTGGGTCCTATGGGACTGTTTAGCTTGATTAGGAGTGTATAAGTGGAATGTTTTTGTTCCAGTTAAGTTATTTGTACACATAAGCTCCGTGGACGGTCAATAACCACTGGCAGTTCGGGATCAATTGTTAATTTCGCGCCAAAATCGTTGAGCCAATTTGTTATTAACGTAAACTGTATTGGTTTGAGCAGCTGAAACTGAGAAATACGAGGCATTTCGTTATTTAATTTGTTTTTGGGATATTTAAAAACGTTTTTTGCAGCCGGAAAATAAAAATTCTCTTGTGTTCATTGGTTTCTCAGAACTCGCATCTAAGTGAGAGCAGACATATGGATTTCGCGCGTTCACTTCATTCAGTCCTTTCCAACCTTTAAAGAGTATTTTTTGTTGTGAAGAAATACAATGAATTTGAAGGCGATTGGCTGTTTTTTTTTGACGGCACTTTGACGCATTATGATCAATAATTGATCAGGTACAAATTAAACACTTCCTCATAAAAATGTCGGTTTTAACCATAAATTCAGAAAAGAAAAGTGCGCTCTTTATCCCGTTGGAATCCTTCAAAATTCCGCGAATTAATTAATTAAAAGAGTAGTTTTCAGGGATTAATTGAAGCCAAAGAGTGAGTTACGATATTCGCGAAATTTTGAGTTGCGCGCGTTCCCGCGGGACCGTAGCAACGTGACGAAGACAATGGGTAAACATGGTAACTGCGAGTCCCGGATGAAAATTAAGAAAAGTGTCTTGCAAGAGAGCCAAGGAATACACAACTTGCTGTATTTCTTGGCTTTTCACCCCTATAACTAATCATTTAACCCTCCAGGCTTCAGTCCGAGGTGTAAGAAATGTCTGAAATATGGTGATCAAGAGCTGTTTGCTCAGTTGCCTGCATTGCGGTTAAACAAAGTAAGAGAATTGAATTTGATTAAACTTCGCGATAACATCTTCGATCCTCAAGTGAGCTAGCAACCCTCAAGATGCAGCGTGTGAAGGCAAGTATAAATGACAGATTGCACTGCAGAGTAGCCATTTTAAATTTCTGAGTTGTGTTCAAGTGTTGTCTGAGTGTTTTTATGACTTTAATTTCAGTACGCCGACAACGGAGTGTTCAGTTGTTCGCAGACCCGTGGCTTGCCTGGTTTACCACCGCTCCCGCCATCTCACGAGACACCTTCTGAATTATACCAGGTTAGTTTTATTTAATGCAGCTGCCGCGATAACTAATGAACTGATTGTTATTGTTTTGAGCAAGTTATCCGAGTGTAATTAGTTGCCGCGAAGCAGTTGCTTTCATCGTCAAACTATCATTGTCTCGTTCCGAAATCCCAGTGGTTGTGAAAAATAACATTGATGCGCGCAGTGCAAAATAATTAGTTTAGGACATAGTCATTCATAATTTATCTATCTCAGAAAGCCGCGATCTCTTTTCTTACCGTTGCCATGCAAGCTCTAAAATATATTAGTGAGAAGAAAAATGAAAAGATAAGAAAAGAGTTGTTTTTAGTAAATCAACGGATACGAGAACAGGTAAGCTTATGTATCAGTCGACCGTAAAATCCCTCATTAGCTGAAAATCGTCTTGTCGATATTATAACCAGTTTTGTTTGTTTATACTTCTTGCGATTGTTTATTTAACCGAAATTCATAAAACAGAGAATTTCAAAAGTCATTTTGTCGTGTTGAAACGGAAAAGACTCGAAGAGACGTAAGTAAAATGGCCATGCTTAAGAGTTAAGCGCGAAAAAGTTAATTCCATATACCTACTTGGAGGTTTTAAAGAGATCATCGGTAGAATAGTTCCGGCTTCAAAGATGGGTAGCAATTAATTGATTTTTGCTCTGATTTAGAAAAAAAAAGAGGAAATTAATTTTAGAGCTTTAATGCTTGGAAAGGAAAATGAAAATGAAATTGGCTAGAAAGAAATTCAAACTAAAAATAAAGATTAACCACAACAGAGATAGTTTACAATTGTCAAACTGTGCCATTCTAATGCTGTTGTCTTTGTAATGGTGACAAGTTTATGAGAAAAATATTGTAACTGTTATCTGTTGATTAGAGTTATTAGCTAAGAATTTGTCCAACGTATCAGAAAATAGTAAGTGAAATAAATGACTTCAGGTTTTGAAGAGTTCAGGATAGAAACAAATGTCAGCACTTATTACTTTAAAATGTTAATGGGAGCTTAGAGTCACTTGCCTGTAGTAGATCCAGGATGAATCCCCTTGTCCCCCCAAATTTTCTTTTTACGATAACTGCAGAAGTTCTCACACGATCATTGGCTAATTTCATTGTCAATAAGCAGACAGACACATGAAATTATAATTTATGCAATGCGGCAACAAGTGAGAGCAGACAATTTGACAATTATTTGTTATGGTAAAAAACAAATTGACGTCAGTTTTTCATGCGTCTGTCCTGTTATTGACAATGTTATGACAAAATTCATGATCAATAACAGGACAGACGCATGAAAAACTGATGTCAAGTTGTTAATTTGATGAAAAAGGTAGTTATATACCCTGGAGGGGGTACTCCCAGAAAAACTGGGTAGGGGTGTGCAGCCCACTTCCCAAAGCCCTTATCCTATTTATGACCAAAATCTGCAATTTTCCTCTACCCTATTTATGACCTGACCAAACATTCAGCATCCTATTTACATGTATGACTGTTGTGGCTGGTACAGTTGCCCTAAAAATTTATGAAGGGCTTTTGGTGATGGTCTTATTGGTAATGATGAAAAAGTAGCTTCTAAAAAACATACCCAATTTGAGACGAGAGTGAAAAACCATACCCTATTTGAGACCAAAATTGATACCCTGTTTATGACCAAAGCGGCTGAAAAACCATACCCTCTTTAGAGCTGCACATACCTATATAGCCCATATAAGGGAGTACCCCCCCCCCCCGGGTTATATAATCACCTAAGCGAAACTGTATTGATTAGCTAAACAAGTACATAGAAACAAGTAAGGAGAATTTGTCAGGTGATACTGACTGTAGGGTAAGATGTTAGCTGATTATGAGATTTTTCCTTGCACATGCAAAATAGCAAACTTTTGTGAGGAAAATGTAGGAAAATATAATGATAATAGATTTGAGATTTTGCAGTTGGTTTACTATTTGTTTATTCACTGGAGTTCAAAAATACAATTTCACTTTGTGCTGGGTACTTATTATTAATAATGTGCTTCCAAAGGTTTTGTCACATACATTTGCTACCATCAATAATGTAAGCAATTCAAATTGAAAAGTTCCTGAATTTTGTTTTGTAAGGGATGTAAAAACAAGTAGTTCTACTGACACCAATTAGTATTGCTGATTAGTTTTCACTTGAATCGCTACACATTAGGGTTCCATTCAAAGAGCGAGGTTAATAATTTTTCTCTTTTCTCGTAGATTGTGTTGCGTCATAGTGAACACCCACCTATAATGAAGGACCCTTCCTGGACACGAGCTGCGCCTTTCAAAGAGACAGCTCATGCCAGGACACCAAGTGAATCCATTGCTAATAACTACACACCATCAGCTAACAGCTTAAAAATAAGGAATCTGGCAAAACTACAAACTCCAATCAGACCACCCTCGAGAGTGCCAACTCAGCAAGCTTGTATCCTTGCTTTGAATATGGGAAGATTGTTACTTTTGCATTGGAATAAAACGGATGAGCTAGATTTCCATCTCCTGCCTAGCAGTTAAGAAAAGGAATGGGTTACAAAATAGCGTTTTTTAAAATTTATTCTAGTGGAGGGGTGGTGGCGGCCTCATGGTTAGTGCACTCAACTCAGGATTGAGTGGTTCGGGTTTGAGCCCTGCCTGGTTAATGATGCGATCTACTCTTTAATATATAACTGAGCCCTGGGTGGAGAGCGGCATTTTGAGAGTAAAGTGTCTTAACACCAAGAACGTAACTCATCCAGGGCTCATACTCTGGCTGCTTGATTCTGAATCCAACATTAGGTTTGCCCACTTCCCATATTATATCCACAAGGGGAAGGTGCACTGTCTGTCTCTAATAAATATGTTTACCACTCTTGGACAAAGTTAGGGACAAATGTATTCTAGTAAGAACTTGTAAATTATTGCCACAGCCAGTCCACTGAGCTCCTTACTGCAATGGGCTGCTGTATCTCCCACATCTAGAGGCACATGTGTTATCCTTGACAGAAAATAGCAAAAGAAGCAACATCACCCAGGAGAAGGCCAGGTGCTGGTCCTCATGCAAGAAGCAAATCAGAAGGAGAAAAACCCCAGTAAGTTGCTACTTAAAGGAGCTCAGTCACAACATTTCAAGTTATTTTGGCACATGTAAAATAGGCTCTTTGCAGCTGGGGCCACGTGACCACATTTTTTCTTTTAAAAATTTCTATTATGGGCTATAACTTAAAAAATGCCAGAAATGGAAAGAGCATATTAAAAATACTAGAATGGCCAAGTTTGAGGTCCCTTGCATTAAAGAGTAAGTTTATACGACAGTTTGAATTTTCAGAAAATTTAGAGGATTTGTATGGA
>Ga0126339_10000118_pt1 | contig 31232 bp, 15 predicted proteins | sample OrbTmetagenome_2_FD_92532 | JGI IMG/M metagenome (GOLD analysis project Ga0126339, IMG submission 92532) | Coral microbial communities from Petempiche,Puerto Morelos, Mexico - Orbicella T R C metagenome | ecosystem: Host-associated > Invertebrates > Cnidaria > Coral | place: Petempiche,Puerto...
ATTTATTTATTTATTTATTTATTGGTTTATTTGTTTGTTTGTTTGTTTGTTGTTTTTTGCGTTTCGGGTTTAAGCAATCCGCGGTTAGGATTTTTTATGTGCTCTAGGTTGTACCAATTTTGTGTTCCGGGCTTATGTATTCCGGCATTCCAGCGTTTCGCCGTTCGTGGGCGGTTTCAGTACAATGCACTATTAATGAGTTCTCGACTTTCGGAGCAGCACGTTGTTTTCTGTTTATGCTTAAGTTTATAACTCGACAGAGTTTTTAAGTCTGAGAGCTTAGCAGTTTCTCTGCATTGGATAATTAAAGCATTTTCAATTATTCGGTAAAATGTGCACAATTCATTTCCTTCGAAAAACTAGATCTAAAATATAGACAATGCATATGGATTCAAAATGCGTCAACAGAGAAAATGCATAATTATATAGAATAGCTACCTCAGACCTTCACCTCAGCTGATCAGACAAAAAACTATGATTCAGATGTCTCGGTAGCCTGTGGAGAAAAGACAGGTGACAGATTAGCGTAATGACCTGGCTCGTGACGTTATGATGGTAAACGAAACTCGATAAAAGCCCAGTTAAAATTCTTTCATAATATTCGGCTAGTTTAATTTAGCTGGCGATAAAAGGACTAAATATTCTGTGTTAGAGACAATTAATTACCCAGATCTAAAAACTAGGACCGCTGAAGACAAGTCAGTTCTTAACTTCAACTATAATACTCCTACGCAAAAATGACGTTTTTCTCAATTTCATTTTTTTTTCTCAAGAAACTTTCTTTTTTACCTTCCGACTCTATGCTTAAGGTACATTTCGTTTTAGTATCAGCCAAATGTACTTTACAAATCGCAGACTATAATATTTTGCAAGCAGCGTTCTAGCCTTTGTGTAACTATAAACACTTCTCGAGTGTTTCATATCGAAACTGACCAAACAAAAGAGAAAACCGAGGAATAAACCCCCTAGCTTGAGCCTGCGATCCAATTGAAAACCATTTCTGGTTAGCGCTCAACTTCAAAAAACACGTGACCTCGATGAGCTCTAAGCCTGCGCCCGGGATGTGGTCACCTGATACTGGTCAGCTGATACCTTGTTTTGACAGGTGTCTATGGACCTTTTCGGCGGTATGGCGGCCATTTTGAATTCTATTGTTTCAAATAGCTGTTGTGGGATGCTCAGGGGGGCAAATTACCAATCACATTCACGTTGCAATATCCTTGAATGCCCACCCGACCAGAAACTGTCCATGAAGACAACATGAGATGGTGCCCAGGACAAGAAGCTCCCAGCGGCGAAGAAGAGCTGAAGGGAGAATAAAATTTACGTGAGAGTAGCAAATGTATGTTAGGGTCAAGGCTCATATGTAGCACGCGTCCCGTGTACTAAGAGTTTTGTGCGGTGTCGTACAAATGAGATTCTTATATTTCGAAGAAGGCCTTTGTATATGACAAACAAATTGAATCCCTGACCACATGCCACGAACATCATAATTGATATGATAACTAGGTGTGTTTTGAGTCAGGTTATTAATAAAAACCCGAACAAAGAGAAATGTTTGCTTTTCAAATCTAATTTTATTTTTAAAAATCTTCAAATGTATAAAAACTCACGAATAACTGCGCAAAATACGTTGGGTGAGCCTTTCTACGTCAAGCTGTGGGATTTTTCAACGCCATACAGGGCGAAAGACTGCGGACAACGAGTAGAGTGTCCACGTGTATTTTCCGTCAAACCATCAGATTTTTATAGGATTCATTATTCCACTGCCTTATTCCCATTGTTATTGAGGGTCTTTTCCATTTGTTATCCAAACTTCCGGCATTAATGTCTTTTCGTCTTACGCGCACACAACAATTTGTATCCGCTTGGTTCTAAAGCGATCAAACCAGGATACCACAGAGCAGCTTTGGTCTTTTTTCGTCCTAGTGCTTTTGGCCTTGTTGGAAAGATTGGAAAAATTTTTTTGCTCAACTTTCTCGAGTGTCCGCATCAGTTATGCAAATAACAGGCGGTCGCTTTTTAGTCCGCTACAGTATGTTCTATAGCTAGCAAATAAACAACCTATCACACCTCGCGTTATAGTCTAAGACCACATCCAATCACAGTGCGCATTATAAGCGTAAGAACACTCTGTCATTCCGTCCTTCCTGTGTCCTGATTGAGTCCATAGAAATATGTCAGATGAATAATGACATGAAAAAAGTTTAATGAAAAACAAATCTCGTGTTGTTCAAATATTCAGTTAAGTCTCTTCTTCCTTATTAGAGATTTAAATAAATGAATGCAAACAATATAGCATGAAATAAAAGGTTCAATAAAAAGAGCAACCTATTTTTCCCAAATAACATTTAATCACTTTACATCCTTTTTAAGTAGTGCTTGTTTCACATGAAAGAAATATCAAACGAAACGTATAACATGAATTAATATGAACTTAAACAACGTAACTGTTTCTCAGGTTTTTTCCTCTCCGTTAACTTAGGCCCCTATGTATAAAAAGCTGTAAATCCGTTTCCAAAATTGCGGTTTTTAGGGATAATATTTCATAGGCGACTGATTGGCCGTTGCCCTTGTAATCATCTTTGGTTATAATCATGTTTGGTTTTATAATATTCTGATTTGCTTTACAGTTTTCAATTTCATTAAGTTCACAGAAGAGTTTAATTAAAATTTGGTTTTATCATAGACATAACCATAATCTATTCATCTTTCCGGTAGAAAACATGTTGCAGACATATATAACTAGCCGGGTTCCCTACTGATAAAGAGAAACTCTCGCTGGTTGGCCGTATATATCCAGTTTTCTACACACGGACAGATCCTAACCAAAACCTAACTACTCGCAGACTTAAGAGGACCAAAGTGATCGAGGAAGCACTACAGCACGGTGAGTTGCGACACACAGACAGATTCAGTTAGCCTGTTTCTCGATTTACGACATTATCTCTCTAAAATATGGTATCAATTACCTTTTTGTGTGGGAAAGCGTAAAAAAAAAACAAAATATAACGATATCTCGACCGAACCGATGAAAATTCAAAACAATCAGTGCGATTAACCTAAACCATGATTCAGAGAGACTATCAGTCGCTGGTTTCGTGTAGTCAAATTTTATAATTATAATAGTGATGGAAACTTTAAAATACTTGTCTAACTTTTAAGCAAACTAAAGATCAAAGTGGTCTCCAGCCTGCTGACGCTTCTTATTAAACCTTGCAGTGTTGGATAAAGGATTTTTAGAGCTTTAATTGGCTAAGCGGCCATTAAACCACATCAAACAATGACAGCCGAAGAAAAATCGTGTCGCGACAGAATTGATAGGAAAAAGATTAAAGAAACCTTCTAAACAATGCAATATTTTGGGGGGTTTTCCTGTAATTAAAGCAGTTATTCCACTTGCACTTTTTGGATACGAGGTAATTTTAACCATTAGCCCTCGTTCACGGTTAGCTTTTCGCATTTGCATTACACACACAAGTCGGCATGCATATGAGGCAATTCTGGGTAGTTCTTTTTCCTCGCATCAATCCACCCTCTTGAATAGAGCTATTCAGCGCTTGGTTTACTATCCATATTCTCCTATCCTATCGAGATTGTATAGTAATAGGCCAGTGTCAATATATATTCAAATTCTCTCATGGCGCTAAGGCTAAGGGGAATGGTTTGTTCGTCATCAGTCTCGATTTGAGTTCTTTTTATTTCAGTCCTCGGTGCCATGGAGTCATGTTCTTTTCACTCGGTTGATTCATGCTCACGCTTTAGAGGCTATGTTATGAGGTAAATTTACCACACCGCAAAAAAATCATGTCATTAATTATTTACTTACAGTCTTAAATCATCTCTTCGCTCAAATTGTTTATTGTTATTAATATTGCCAAACAGGAATTCGTGATGATGTTGGTGCACTTGCTGGTTCTTGTTTTGGCCAATCTCACTTTTTGCTTCGTACAGAGCAGAAAAGGTTAGTTCTTGTTACTGATAAAAACCTTAGTTAAATGGTCTGACAATACTCGCTCAATTGTCACTGAATTTTACTGCCACAAAAAGTTAATATTCAACGCGCGTTCGAGAAAAGCCATTCCAGTAGAATCAACTATCAAGACTGTCAGGAGCCAGCGAATGGAAATCCAGCTAGAATCAGAAAACTTTATTATAACCTTGTGAATGTTTTCGGCTTCGTGGACGGCGACAATGGTTTTGAAACATGATTAAATTTTCATTTTCTAATTGTTTTTGAGTTGTTGTTTTGTTGTCGCTCCAGCGCAATATCACGCAAAGCCTCGCTTTCAAGAGGTTGCAATTCCACGCTGAATACCTCGCCCAGGTAACCAATCAGGGTACGAGAATTCTCTGAGCTATGCGATTCTACATCAAATGCGTGACAGCGTGGAGTGGAGATGAACACTGACCAGTAATAACTACTTTTTCACCTGAAAGATGACCGCCATGCCAACTTCGCCCCACAAGTTGTGGAATAAATTTGTAAACAAGTAAAACTCTATGGAACATTGCGATAAATCTACCAAACATTTTTGGATAGTGCAACAAGAAGTTAGCAATATTGTAAACCTGAATCGTGAGGAAATTTCGAGGAAAAATCGGTTAATAATATTTAATATAAGCAAAACAATTATAGTTAGTTCGTAAATCTAGTGCTCTTTGAAGTTGACTGGTAAACTTATTCCTAGGGCTTGTGGAGCCACTCGGGTGTCCAGAATGTTATGCCGAAGGAGAAAATGCTCAGGAGGATTGTGAGAACAACCTTGCCTTTGAGGATTGCAAAACAAATGAGGTTTGTGCGGTGGGCAGCTTCAAGAAAGGTGACGGTTTTGAATTTCATCGTGGATGTGTGGCCAAAACCGAATACCAGCTACACAAAGCTTATTGTAAAGCCAACAAAGGATCTTGTGTCGTAGCAATGTGCAAAAAGCCAAACTGTAGACCTGAGCTTCCTCTTTCTGGATGACTGTGTATGCATTCCTAAGTAAAGAGGGAGAAATGGGTACAATAAAAGCTATGTAACTATAGAGAGCGAAGGAATCCGTTCTTGAGCTATTTTGTTCAGTAAATGACAATTTTAAAACCAAGAGATCAAGACCCTCTGTATCCTAGGACCGTTTTGAAATTGCAGCTTCCAGTACACAAATTCTTGAGACCCATGCTAGTCTCAACGAGCTCGATATCAACCAACCCTGAACTAGGCTGGGAAACACAGCGGGCCGTTTCTGGCAAATTTTTATCTGTCAGCTTCTCCCTATTATCGTACTCGACTACCTCGCTGAAAAATTTCTGTCAAAATTTTCCAGCCAGCAGACATAGTAACTGGGATCACACACACTGAACACACTTGTATGTGGTTTCAGGGCCATATCCGGATATCATCAGTTGAGGTTGTGCCCGGGGGGTTGTGAGAGACGGTGGGGGAATCAAGAAAATCAAACTACCAAAATCGCCTACCAGCCATCTAGCAATGTATTTTCACTCAAAGTTGTGAAAATTTCTGTTGGATTCCTTTTACTCAGTTGTGCAAAATAGAGTCCAGTCAGACTTCTGGATAAACTAAAAACAAGCTTGCCCGTTAATACTGAGAGATATCGACAAAACAGAAGCTTTGTCAGTCGAAGCAATTTTTGCGTTTACAGTGTCGATGGTTACTTCTTAACTATGTACGGGTGTTATTGTTATGACGTATATATCCAAGGGCTTATTTAAATCTAATGTAAAGCCTGTGTTGTTCTATGGTCGTGAAACATGGAGACTGACTAAGAAGATCGTGTCAAAACTACATACTTTTACAAATAGATGCTGCGCAGAATCCTCCGTATTAACTGGCCCCCTACCAGCAGTAACTATAACCTGTGGGACATCACGGGTCAAGCACCAGTGAAACAGCAGATCATTAACAGGAAACGGTCACGGATAGGTCATACACTTAGACGACCGACGGACTGCATTGCCCGGCAAGCCCCCTGGTGTAATTCGCAGGGTAGCAGACGGAGAGGGCGACCACGACGGAGAAGGGAAACGCAACTGGCTAGCTCTGATCTTCAACAACTTGTACGGTCATCTTGTCAGTCGAAATCAAGGACACATTTTGAACGGTGGTCTATGAAAGACTATAAACTAGAACAGCAATGTAACCAAATGAAAGAATGCTTCGAAGGTGTCATTTAAATTACTGGAATGACTTGATATCATAATCCAGTTCTCGTGTCTAGTATTATATTAGAGAAAAATTGTAAATTGTCCTACGGAAGACCAGTTCAAACTCCACTGAAGTTACGGAAGGGGTAGTTTGCAGAACGCCGAACGCCGAACGCCGAATGCACTGTGTGCTTACGGTTAGTTTCACTTATATTTCCTTGCGGTTAGCTTTTATTTGTTGGACTGGGCCATATGCAATATAATGCTGTCCTTAACAGACAAAACTAACCGCAAGCAAACATGAGTGAACTAAACCGCAAGCAAACAGTGCATTTGGCGTTTGGCGTTCGGCAAAATACCCCTGCCGCTGAAGTTTGGAGCGACGGCTGATTCATATGGCGACCTTCGTGGTACACAATTGCCGACGTCGAAGTTCTGCATCGAGAATACAGGAAGCTCTAGCAATCTTAAAACGGGGACGTTAACTATGAACTTTTTTGTTCAGATGAAGATTAACTGAACAGCGATTTGAACGAAAAACAGATTTCGAAAATAAAAAAACGTGACAATAAATTCCAAACACGGTAAAAGCCTGCTAAGAAAAATGGACCGAGTATTGCCCAAGATTTTCGCAGTATGAGCCCACTAGACATTGTTTTTTCAAAAGGTGCGTCGATCATGTTTATCAAAATTCGGTAATAAAAAAAAATGAGGGTCACTAAGCTCGTTTGTTAGTTATAAGCACTTAAAGCTTAAATTAAGGGGGGCTGTTAAAAGGTTTTTACTGTTGCTATGGTATTCCTACAATCTCCTCATCGCGAGAACAACATGGTATTCTGGATTTTGCCTATTGTTTACGGTCACGCGTTGCGTATGTGACGTTGACCAATCCGCAAACATTTTCCAAGTTTCATCTAAGGTCATTACCTTGTGCATTTAGTAGATATTTCGTGCTGTTTGCATTTCTTTTTTGCGCTACACCGTGCTGATCGATCGAGACCCAACCTGGTCGAAACAACTGCCCATGGTTGCAATTCTTGACTTCAATTTGGATGCTTACATACATGTTTTCCAGCGCTTGACACCGCTTGCATGTTTTCCCGCGCTCGGCACTGGTTTACTTTTTTGTATGCATGTTTTCCGGCCACTTGGCACCGGTTGCATGCTATGCTTCTAGTTATGATTTGTTCTTGCACCTCTGTAAGTGGTTCTTGTAGCTCTGTGCGCTTATATCTCTCCGACTGAAGTCCCTGAACACTAAAATCGTCTTAAAAATAACAAGTGGAAGGGTTTCTTTTGGACAAGTTTTCATTTATTACTGAATCGCTACATTTTATATAACTCGATTACCACAGCCATAGAAGCAAAGCCGGCTGGAATTCCTTGCACAATTACCAGTTAACACGGAATCTAATTTCTACACCAATGTAAAAAAGTGGATTAAGTCTTTTTTTTTTAATCTGTAATCGGAGTTAAGCTTCAATATAATGCAAGTCTCCTGTTTGCAAGATCCCGGCCATGTTAGCTGGCCTCAATCAGCAGAATCCCATTCCATAGCACCTGCACTGCCAAGCCTTGTCGCTCATCCAGCAGGTGCTTGGACACCTCTGACAACTACCCCCAGTGTAACCCAGCTCTTTGCACCTGTGAAATTAAAGTAAAGTACTAGTAAAGCAATATCTAAGGCCGACTCCTTTCTAGTACAGACAAAGGATACTGATACTGAGAGCTTTTGACACTATTTTAGAGCTTTACTATATGTTGAATATGGGGGAAAATACGGTATGTGAAGCAACAAGGCTGCAAAACCAGGTTTTACAATAAAATTAAATAAAGATAAATAAAATACAAAACATTTAAGTCGGCAAGGCCACAAAACGTTGTGGCTTTACTCCACTGATATTTAAAAATAATTTGCTATGGGTCTCATGGAACTTGATGTTTCCATAACAACGAAATTTTGCAAATTTTTGAACCTAGTCCTCGGGCTCTCTGTCATGCTCCCGGTCGCTTAACAAAGGGAGGGAACAGGACTAAACTGAAAAACTTCCGACTGATGCTGCGACTTGGACAATCTACGAAATTCTTAAACTCAACGTGTGACGAAGAAAGGAATTTATACCGGTCATTGCAGTTCTTCCACAATCTTCCAGTCCCCCACCTACTCCACCGGGAACATCTGCTCCAAGTTTCATAGCAAGTACCTAGAACACAATCAAACGTCATTCTATAAAGACAAAACAATGTTACCCCCATCACAACCTCCTCGAATATAAGCCATTGTATTGGCCCCTCGCCGGTGACGTGCTCCTGGCCCCATAGGGGAGATCCTCGTGTTAAAAAACATGATTAAAGGGGCAGGCATGCACGGAAAATTTAAAGATGCTAAATTTGGCCCTTTCTCAAATCTACACACGTATATTTCACTTGTAGAAGTCTATCGATTTGGACAGTGTTTGGGTTAAAGATTTTCGCCCATATCAATTTTCTTTACTCTCGCAAGTTCTCGCGCGTTTGGAGATGCGCCACACTCCCGTTTTAGGTGCAGGGATCCCAACCAATGCTTACCTAACTTTTAAAGATGCTACTTTTAGCCCTGCCCCAAATCTACACACGTGTATTTCACTTGTAGAAGTCTATCGATTTGCACAGTGCTTGGGTAAGAGACTCTCGCCCCTATCAACTTACTTTTCTCTGGTAAGTTCTCGCGCGTTTAGAGTTGCGCCAAACTCGCGTTTTAGGTGCGGGGATCCCAACCAATGCTTACCTAACTTTTTAAAGATGCTACTTTTAGCCCTCCCCCAGATCTACACAGGTGTATTTCAATTTTGGAAGTCTATCGATTTGCACAGTGCTTGAGTGAGAGATTCCCGCCCATATCATTTTTCTATTCTCTAGTAAGCTCTCGCGCGTTTACAGATGCGCCACACTCGCAATTTTGTTGTCAAGATCTCAAACTATGCTTACTGGACTTTTTAAAGATGCTAGATTTGGCCCTTTCTCAAATCTACACACGTGTATTTCACTTGTGGTAGTCTGTTGCTTTGGACAATGTTTGGGTTGGAGATTCTCGCCCATTTATATTTTTTTCTCTTGCGTGTTTTCGCGCGTTTACAGATGCGCCACACTCGCGTTTTAGGTGCGGGGATCCCCACCAATGCTTACCTAACTTTTTAGAGATGCTACTTTTAGCCCTGCCCTAAATCTAGACACGTTTGTTTCACTTGTGGAAGTCTATTGATTTGGACAGTTTTTGGGTAAGAGATTCTCGCCACTATTAACTTTCTTTTCTGTAGTAAGTTCTCGCTCGTTTAGATATGCACCACACTCGCGGTTTTGGTGTCGGGATTTTAAACTAATTTTACTGGACTTTTCAAAGATGCTAGATTTGGCCCTTTCTCAAATCTACTTACGTGTATTTCACTTGTGGGAGTCTGTCGCTTTGGACAGTGCCTAGGTTAAAGATTCCCGCCCATTTATATCTTTTTTTCACTCAAGTGTTTTCGCGCGTCTAGCAATGCGGCAAACTCGCGTTTTTGGTGTGGGGATCCCAAACTGTGCTTACGGGGCTCTTTAAAAATTCTAGTTTAAGCCCTCCCCCGAATCTACACAAACGTATTTCACTTGTGGAAGTCTATCGATTTGAACAGTGCTTAGGTTGGAGATTCTCGCTCAAATCAACTTTCTTTTCCCTCGTAAGTTCTCGCGCGTTTAGAGATGCGCCACACTCGCGTTTTAGGTGCGAGAATCCCCACCAATGATTACCTAACTTTTTAAAGATGCTACTTTTAGCGCTCTCTCAAATCTACGTACGTGTATTTCACTTGTGGAAGTCTATCAATTTGGACAGTGCCCTCAAAGTAGCCGTGACCGGGCTACGCGCAGCGTGATTTTGCCCAACTTAAGGTCGATTTCCAGGAACTTGGGCGATATTTTTGAGTCCAACGGACTCTAAACTAATTCGAGAAGACTTTGGTTTTCGGTGAAAGGGACAGAGGAAAAATTTTTGAACGCTTGGTTATGAGCAGTCTGGCCGAAATATGGCCCCTCCTTAACTCACTTAGTGACTAAAATGTCGCCGAGACGGGGCTACGCGCGGCGTGATTTTGACCATTTTTAGGTCGATTTCCAGGAATTTGGGCGATATTTCCGAGTACCAGGGACTCTAAACTAATTGGAGAGGACTTTGGTTTTCAGTGAAATGGACAGAGGAGAAATATTTGATCGCTTGGTTACGAGCAGTCTCGCAGAAATATAGCCACTTAGTGACTAGAATGTCGCCGAGACTTGGCTACCCGCAGAATGATTTTGACCAACTTTGGGCCGATTTCCAGGAACTTGGACGATATTTCCGGGTCCCAGGGACTCTAAACTAATTCGAGAAGACTTTGATTTTTAGTGAAATGGACAAAGTAAAATTTGTTGAACGCTTGGTTATGAGCAGTCTGGCAGAAATATAGTCACTTAGTGACTAGAAAGTCGCCGAAACCGGGCTACGCAAAGAGTGATTTTGACCAACTTTGGGTGGATTTCCAGGAACTTAGGCGATATTTCCGAGTCCCAGGGACTCTAAACTAATTCTAAGACTTTGGTTTTCGGTGAAATGGACAGAGGAAATATTTTTTAACAATTGGTTTTGAGCAATCTGCCCGAAATATAGCCACTTAGTGAATAGAAATTCGCCGAGACCGGGGCTACATGCAGCGTAATTTTGACCAACCTTGGGTCGATTTCCAGGAACTTGGGGCGATATTTCAGAGTCAGAGGGACTCTAAACTAATTCGAAAAAAACACGCGAGTGAAAAAAAGATATAGATGTTCGATAACCTTTAACCCAGGCATTGTCCAAAGCGACAGACTTCCACAAGTGAAATACACGTATGTAGATTTTAAAAAAGAGTCAAATCTAGCATCTTTAAAAAGTCCAGTAAACATGGTTTAAGATCCCGACACCAAAACCGCGAGTGTGGTGCATCTCTAAACGCATAAGAACTTACTAACAAAAAGAAAGTTGATATGGGAGAGAATCTCTTACCCAAGCCCTGTCCAAATCAATAGACTTCCACAAGTGAAATAAACGTGTGTAGATTTGGGGGAGGGCTAAAAGTAGCATCTTTAAAAAGTTACGTAAGCATTAGTTAGGATTCCTGCACCTAAAACGCGAGTGTGGCGTATCTCTAAACGCGCGAGAACTTACGAGAGAAAAGAAAGATGATATGGGCGAGAATCTCGTACCCAAGCACTGTCCAAATCGATAGACTTCCACAAGTGAAATAAACGTGTGTAGATTTGCGAAAGGGCCAAATCTCGCATCTTCAAAAAGTCTAGTAAGCATACTATGAGGTGCCGACACCGAGATCCCGAGTGTGGCGCATCTCTAAGCGCGCGGAAACACGCGAGAAAAAAAATATAAATAGGCGAGAATCTCCAACCCAAGCACTGTCCAGAACGACAGACTACCAGAAGTAAAATACACGTGTGTAGATTTGAGAAAGGGCTAAATCTAGCATCTTTAATAAGTCCAGTAAACATGAGATCCCGACACCAAAGCCGCGAGTATGGCGTATCTCTAAACGCGCGAGAACTTACTAAAGAAAAGGGAGTTGATATGCGCAAGACTCCCTTATTCAAGCACTATCCAAATCAATAGACTTCCACAAATGAAATACACGTGTGTAGTTTTGGGGGAGGGCTAAAAGTAGCAACTTTAAAAAGTCAGGAGAGCATTCGTTGGGATTCCCGCACCTAAAACACTTTTTCCGGAGGTCGTTACTTACGGACTTTTACGATTCGTTGCGTGTACGAGCCATTGGCCAAGTTATTGGCCAAGCCATTGGTAGCCGTGCATGGTCACCTAAAGCACTGACAATCTATCTTAGCTCCATGTACTAAGTTTCTCCTCGAGCTTTTTTTTCCCTCGGCTGTGTAATTGTGCGATATTTTCTACGCAATAACTTCAATTGCCGAGCCTGATAATACTGCATGTGGCTCCCACTGCCAACGACATACTCAGACAAGTATTCCAGATCATCTGGGTTTTTATTCCTCAAGATCTGTTTTAGATTGATTAATCAAACGTTCCTTTACGCCCGGACAAGCATCTCGATGCAGGCTCAGAGTTTATTGTGATGGCTTTCATTGGGTAAACAAGACATTTACATCTGCTCGCCGCGCTCAACATCCATTCTTAGGCACTTTGGTATCTTTAAGTTCAGTTCGTAGATCTAAACTTGGCTCAGGGGGAGAAGCAGAGGAAGGTTCATGTTGTGTAATTCGTTCATCATTACTTGATTTATTGGCATTCCCCGGTTTTGTCCGGTCACGTTTATTTCCTGCCCAAGTCTTTCTTCACGTGTGTTTAGACGTGATCCGATATACAATGACCTTGTTTTGTTCAAGATTATTGGCGTCGGTGGAGTCCGCCATCATTTGAAAGCATCGGAAATGACTCGAACGCACTATTTACTTTTAAAGCGCTATTAATATCGTGACTTCATTTTAAAGCTTGTCTCATATTCCATCGGCCCTTTCTGGTTTATTTTTATTATCGACATTTCACTGAAACAGATGATCACGTCTTCCCTGGCCGCAAGACGAAGAACCCCAGTGAGAGTATGTAAGGAATGCTAGGAAAATTTCCCACCATTTCTCTGCGGTACTTACAGTAGAAGCCCCGTATGTTCCGTCATGGGCAAAGACTTAATCTTTTTCGATAACGACAAAACACAATGCCGATAAATGAAGGAAATCTCAGGATTTATTCAGTCTTGGTCCTCAAATTTTGAGTAGAATCTAGGAGAAAGCTATGTTGTTGTTGTTGTTGTTTCTTTTTTAAGGTTTGCAAAACGAAAAATATGGCAGCCTTTCAATGAACGTTGCATTTCAGTTCAAGTGATTTCAAGCGAACTCTTTTTAAAACGACACTCGCTTTCGAACTGTAACTACGGAAAATCAGGACTGAAAAACTTACATAACGAACGCCCGAACTTCTGCATGTCATGGAGAGAGGTTAATATCCACTGATTTCAATATATTTTTGTATTTCATCACGAGAAGAACTCTCTGATACTGGCAGTTCGAAAATTCGGACACATGGAAAAGAAACTCGCGTCGTACGCCGATTGTGTGAATAGCCTGTGATTTTCTATCAACTAAATCATCGCATTTATAATTTTGCTTCACGGTCATTTTCACGGCCGTTGCAATGAAAAAGAACTTAATATTTTTCCTAGTTTATTCTGCTGCGGTAACTATAACGTAAGAAATTGAATTTATACCAAAGTGCGAGTTTTCCACTCCCTTAAACTTTCGACGAGCAACTCCGTCAGTGTCACAAAAAGTCTTACAGGTCTTGGATATTTAAGCTATATATAATGAACAGCAATATAAATGCATAAAGTGCTGTTTTAAATTTTTCGTTATCAAATATTTTGTTCTCGGAAATATTAGCTTGTCAAGCTACTCTGAAATTCGAGCTTAAATAAAGTTTATGTATGTATGTAGGTAGGTAGGTAGGTAGGTAGGTAGGTAGGTAGGTAGGTAGGTAGGTAGGTAGGTAGGTAGGTAGGTAGGTAGGTAGGTAGGTAGGTACGTATGCTGCCCTTTCCGACGAACACCATTCTAGAAATTCAAGTAATAAACCAGCTTTCGACTTAACTTCAGGGGTTGGAATACAGAATATTTCATTTACCCTCAACCACTGAGATTTGCATCATGGCGGAAACTAGGAACAACACAAGCAAACAGGATCCAACACGAAAAGCCTGGAAAAAAAAAAGATCAAATAAGCAAACGGATAATTCTGACTATTTACTACTGACAGCTCGTAGCTTTCATTGGCATTCATCAGCTCTTCAGTTATTGACATAGAATTTTGAGTCCGTCAGTCCATGAAATTATATTGGAGCCAAAGTTGTTTCGCTCGATAGTTGACAGACATGCAAATGAATTCTAAATCATTTCATTTTTCTATCTTACCGTGAGTGACTCGAAGAAATAGAGATCAATGAAATTAGGATTATCAAACAAACTTATGTACCATTATTTCTCGTGAAGCAACAGAACGTTCTATTCGGTTCCAATTTCCAAGTTTCCAAAGGTGGCGCCTCAGACTCGGTTGCAATGGTGTACTTGAGCTGACTGACGATACAGACCTTAGCTTTTATCATTTATACCGTGGCGTCAAGCTTTCGATCTTCTCTGGGAAAGCAAGGATGTAAGCCTCGGACCTTGCTAATATCACTTTCGTACCCCATCGTGACGCAATGTCCTTATGACAGTCCAGAGATCGATAGAGAAATATGATTTAAAATATGCGTCGTTATATTAGCTCAACTTATCTAATACCTTGAATGTCAACAAATCCAGAAGATGTTTTCTCTCCTGGGACGTTCTTTAACTATTGACTTTGCTTTTAATGTAAAAAAAAATGTTGATATTTGAGATTTAGATAAGTCATTAAATCATGACCGTGACGGTGTTTGGATATCTGATCTTAATTAGCATAATCTTTACGATTTCTGCTTCCTTAGTTTTAGTTTCGATTGTTTGAGAAGATATATCAAACACGCAAGAAGTTTGTCAAACATACTCCGCCACGCGTCGTGTTTTCAACTCTCTTCTCGGTGTATGAAAATGCGGTCAAACACGATCTTTCGTGTTTGATAAATTACTTTTCTTCTACTTTGGTCTAGTGACCCAACCTAACATGAACATGGTTCGAACTCAATGTAGCGATCACTGCCAAACCCAGCTTATCAATAGAGGTTCGAGATCTCTAGATATGATTCGCATGGTTAGAAACATAGCTTCCTTAGCAGCAGTTCAGTAAATCAGGGTGACTTTTCTGAAGGCTTCCATTTGAAAACTTACAGCTGGCGAAGTAAAATTGCCAACACTGTTGGACGATGTCGTTACAGTACACATGAGCGGGAATTTGAGGTGACTCAAAGTCTCGCAGTTCTTACATTAATTTTGATCGAAGATTTGAAACGAAGGCCTTTGATTGTCAGCAATTATTCAGACTTTGCCGAGGTTATTACCAAAAACAATTTCTCCCGAGTAACCAGGGGAATATACATGCCAATTGTTGAAATATTTTTTGCTGTGCTTTCATTTTTGTCCTATTTCCATTGCAGCATTTCGGTGACGTAACCGACACGAATAGCCTTGCTTTCTCGCTAGACCGAAGAGACCCGACCCAGACGGACGGCGGTGAAATATCGAGGCCTGGGAATAAGGCTAACGTTTGAAATTAGGTTAAGCGAGAGGAATACAAAATAAAGGAAACAGTCATACTATCTACATGTTCCAAATACTTTATTGTACAATTATCCCTCTATAAAAACAGTTAATTACAAAAGCGAGTTTCATCTACCAATGCTATTCAATTCAGAACTTTTACCGCGCCAGAAGCCCGCTCCAATTTACATTACCACTGAATGTGACATGATTTACAAGATAAGCCCTAAATCGACTACAACGAATGACTCCGAGCGAATCTCGAGAAATATTCAATGCTAATTGACGTTCATTCATACCAAGCTGTAGGGGCCAGTTTTAATTAATGATGCTTTTAAGTCCACAGACATGGCACATTAAATTATACCGTGTTCAAAATAGCGAGGGTTTACTCAGTGTGTTACCAAACGCCTTATCTACATGCAAGCTACCAAGCTACCAAAAACAAACAAACAAAACAAATAGAAGAAACCACGTCCCCTTCTTAAATATGCTGCTAATGGCCATTTTAAAACGGTGCTTCGTTTTCCTGCGAATCTAAACACGATCTCAGTGAAAAAAGAAAGGAAAAAAAAAAAAACGCTCGAAGATTGACGTTTTGCAAGGAAATTGAACCTCAGACAATCACCATAAAAACGCTTATTTTGTCTATTTTTTGGACCATTTAACTTAAAAGCAAAAATAATTTTCATGGCCAAGGCTTTACAACTCACTCATGTAGAATTGTTAGAGAAGATATAATTTTATATAACTTATATTAAGAAATTCAGTAATCTTTGCCTTTTACACAAATTTCGCAAGTGTAAACCCATTTACTAGAACTTGGAAAACACGGTTAAATTCTCAATCCTTTTTCTCAATCCAAATGCTGGTTCCATTCATAAAATAAACAATTCTTTCGCAAAGATAAACAACTCAGCCTTTGCAATCAAGGGGGAGAAAAACTATCTTAAGTTCTATTAAGCATGCGTTGCGACTTGCTGCTACTCTTAGCTTAAAGTCTTGCTTAGGTTTGACATGTTTTTGTTGGCTTCCAGACTTGCCAGCCAATCAGAACTAACAAACACACGTGCAACTTATCGGCACGTGCCTGTCTTAACTTTGTATACATACGACATGTCTCTTACACGATGACTGGTCGAGCACTGAGGAACCCAACATAACATCTGTCATAAATTAACCCAGTTAAAAACTGAGCAAGAACGGGATAGCGTATTTCAGAGCAATTTTATTTCTAACTTTATCTGCGAGAGAAAACAGCTACAATCCTAATGCAGTAATACTACAAAGATCTGTACAAAATGAAGTGTGATAGCCTCTTCAAGGCTATCACTCCGTTTTCCGTGACTATATTACCAAGACTTGAGAGTGTGAAACTTGCCACTCCGTCGCACACAAAATAAATTTTCAATTATTACTGGTATATAGCAGTTCAAAGTGAGACTGAATCTCCCCTATACAACAAGACAGCAGGTTTTCAAAACTCCCGCCCTGGTGCCCAGTGCCCCTTGTAGAACTCCGCGGATATCGAGGCTATCACGTGATTGGTGGATGGACATGAACTGATCCTAACGGAACAGGCAGGCGACGACTCAAAACTCCAGCAGTGGGATTGTGTATAAGTGGAATGACTGTAAATGTTAGTTCGTCTTACAGCTGGCGCAGAGGGAGTGGGTCTAGTGACGTTATTTTCGATCTGGAAGAGGGGGAATGGGAAGAGATGGATTACGCCACGTCATACTCGCATAATTCGCAGGAAGGGAGGCGGGGGGCTTAATACACCCATGACACGGGTACCCACTGGGGTGTTCTTCGGAGGCGTTCGAGATCGTCCTCCAGCAGGCGTATGGTGTCCTCGATATCATTGTTGACGATTGTCAGATCGAACAAATGTCCATAAGTCTGACGGAGTGAGTCCGAGTCTTTGGCAAGCCGCTGAAGACTTTCGTCCTGTAACAAAAAAAAAACAACAACAACAACAACAACACAAGATGACAAGCTTGTCAAGAGAATCAGAGTGAGCCTTTGCAATCAGTTTCAATTTTCCCGTCCAAATCATTCAGGTTCATGTTTGGTTTATTATCATTAGCTTTGAGTAGTTTTCCATCGAGTGTCGTAAAACCAAAATCAAAGTAATCACCCTAGCCAATGGAAAGAAAAAAAAAACCAACAATCCAGTGAACCAATCAAAACTCAAAGCAAATACATGTAGCCGACGCAAAGCGCGGGAAAACGTGTGCGAACGAGTCACGGTTGGTTTTGGATTCACTCCTGATTGGCTGACAAAGTGGCGTGAGTTTTTCGCAAAGCGTGGTAATGCAAAACCAAGGCGAATGCAAATTGCTATCGACTTTCCAGTGAAAACCGCTCTAAACAATAATAAATTCAAACTCACAGCAACATCTCCATTTGGCGTGGACGAGCCTTTCATGCTGTCGTTTCCAACGATAGTTGGCGCAGAGATGAAGACAACGTACGGAGAGAATTCGGCCGTCCGAAGAACCTTGAGTGCCTGACAGAAAAACCACAATGAACACAATTGGTTAATGCTTGGACGGGCTACGTACATAAGAGTTTCTCAAGAGCTCACAGCTGTACAATGTGTATTGATTGGTTCAGCCAAATTCATGGTCTCCACAGACATCACTTTTCAAAATCTCTTGACTTGACCCTGATAAAAATAAAATTTTCCAGGCCAAAGATATACAAAATGTCAGATATAGCAGCGATTGACAAATTTTCTACAAAATGTCCTTCCTCATTAAGGACAAACATCGTTGAAATCACAGTGACCACAAATGTTTCTTTCAGTCCTCAGTGGTATTAAATCAGCCGTATATAATTATATCAATTTTCCCTGACTTTACTTCAAAATGTCGAATTTTCCTGACTCAAAGTAAAATTCCCTGACTTTCCTTGACCTTGAATTTTCTTTCCATGACTATCTCCTGACTTGTCGCAGCCCATTACAGTACCATTCCAGTACAGTCCCATCCCAGCTTCCCATCTAACTTAACGGACTCTCCATTATGTGAGCGTATGCAGCAATTCCAACAATTTCATTTGTTTGTTGGAGGGCTGGAAAGAAATCGTACTGAGAGGCCTCTCTGGGGGGCTTTCTTTACCTGAGGCTCCACGTCGAGTATGGCTGTAAGGCCCTGATTGAGGTTGTCCCTTATCGTGTCGAGTTTGGTGCCATACATGGCTCCCTGGTGTGTTCCATACTCCAGGTACTTGTTGGCCTCTATGTCCAATAACATGTCCTCAGCGGAGACGAAGAAGTAGTTCTTCCCATCCTCTTCCCCGTCTTTTGGTTCTCGTGTTGTATCTGACAGGAAAATGACCTGAAGTTAGTACACCTTCGTTTGTTCTCGAGGTCAGGAACAATATAGAGCGGTTTTCAATCGAGTGCCTCGGAAGCAAACACTCTGGCCAGTCACAAACGGCGCAGAAAATCCACTGACCCAATCAAAACTCCCAAAAACTATGTGCAGTCAGCACGAAGCGCGGGAAAACTTGCGTGAGCGAGTCACGATTGGTTTTGGTTTTACTTCTGATTGGATAATAAAGTGGCGCGAGATTTTTCAGCCAATCGTTAACCGTGGTGATGTAAAACCGAAGCAGATCCGAATACCTTCAAATGAACACCACTCTAAGCGCGTTCTAACTTTAATAGTAGTTTAAGTATCTTCATATGTCCAGTTGGTGGTTTCCTCTAGTGGTTAAAAACATGGCGCTCAATACAGAATCCCATGTCTTAAACTGATTTCTGGAATGTCCAAAGTGCAAAAATCTAGGATGGTTCACAAGTTAACAGAATGTGAATACCTTGAAAATTAACAAATCACCTGACTTAACACGGTCAGCACAATACAAAGAAGGGGGGAGTGAGGGGTGGGGGGAAAGAGGTGGGGACAGAAGGAGGTTCAACCCCAGAGGCCAAAAGGCCGCTCACGTCTAGGGCAACTTGTTCATTCCCCACCCCCACCACACTAAAACACACTCGCCAGTTTTTCAAGACAACCCTGTGATGGCTGCCAACAGCGAAATGACCTACACATAAGAAACATGTTGAACAAATGAAATCGTACTTACGAGGAATCGGGTAAGAAAATCTTTCGGGGTATTTATTTATGAGCGTGTTTTTTATATGCCTTCTTCCGACACCATGGGCCCCTAAAAGAAACAAAACAGGTCGATTATGAATGACTTGCATCTAAAACTTAATGGCAAACAACAACATTTCTGCCCAACACCATTTGAGCCAGCAATTTTCACTTCAAGATCAGCGGCGTTGCTATGAAACACGAGACATCGAGCAAAGAATGCCGGTATTGTTAAACGCCTGGAAGAATCATTTGGGAAAATGGCGGGTCCTTTTACTTTTTGCCAGAAACCGAACAGGACTGAAACACTTTCCTAAAAAGTTGCTTGATAGCGTGGAAGTACATTATCTACTTCCATCTTCTCAGAGCCTGTAAAACATCTATGTATGGCAAATGGAGTTTAAAAATATTCAATGCCTTACCAAGAAGAACAAGCGTCTTTCGTTTAAAGTAATCCAGCTTCACCACTTCTTCGTAAGTAACCAGATCAAGCTGATCGAACACTGAAACAATAGTTGAAAAAAAACATTTGATTAACAGGAGCTCAGTCACGGTATTTTGAGTTCTTTTGGCCACATACAAAATTACCGTTAAATTGAAGGAAACCTGAAAATAGTAGTTTACTAAGATAGAAAAACACCAAACAAATAAAAAGAAACCATAAAGGAACAAGGATGGTCAAGGATGGGGAAGACTGACACGGATTACTAACGACAAACTTGAAAAATTTAGGCTAAACTTTTTAAGACCCCCAAACCGTGACGTAACTCCTTTGACATTCTAATCAATTTGAAGGCAAGTTTGTTTCCCGATCAAGTCATACAAACCTGCATTATGTTTAGCGACGTACTTATCCCGACCGCTCTTCTTTTTCTTGTTGAACCAGATGCATGTTGCTGGAATAATAATAGTAAAAAAAAATTAACACGGTACATGTGAAGTTAAGTACTTAGAGCTCAGAGAACAACATTTCTACCACGACAGTCCAAACGTTCTCGCTAAAATCAATCAAACGGACAAAAGAGGAATAGAAACAACGGCTAAAACTGACTGGAAGGGAAACACGGAATACACGCTAAGCAGTATTTTCAATTTACTAGGCAACAAAATCATCTAATTCAAAGATAGATTACAAATTGCAGCGTTTTGGAGTCAAACCTACCCCCCAGTGGATACGATCTGATCCTCATCACAACAATTGTTCACCCCTCCCTGCCTCAATTCCCTTCCCGTCTTAAGAGATTGCCGCGATGCACTGCCGGTGGTAACATTCTACGGTAATAATGCAAAAATTCCCCACCCCTCCTACTGTCAAAAACGCTCTCACCACCATTCTGTTTCCTGGCTTTTTCCGCCGCTAAACACGAAACTCGCCTAAAAATAGAAAAAAGGTGCTTGTTACAACAGGTAGCTAACAGGATGAAATACCACTTGTAGTGTGTCACTACAACATCACTTATAGCACTCGGATTAACACGATTATCTATACTTACACAAACAACACCGTGATGCATTCTCAGTGACTGGGAATGTGCTGAAATACGATCTCTCAGGTCTGTTTGACCATTTCGTTATATCATTCAATATGACGGTGATTTAACAACAAACGACGTTATACGAGACTCAACTTCGACAGCATTCGGCTTTAATCGGAATAACTCGACAAAGACTCGGAATACTAACCATTCCTGTAGCTCGGGCGAGGGAGCGAGTCCAGCAAAGCCGTCTTTATCATCAGCTTTCATAGCCTGCCACCAATATGGGTCGGTTTTGCTCACTACTTGAATAATATCCCCACAAGAGAACGATAGCCCAGCCTGTTGGCATGGAATAAGGTCATCCCCTCTGGGGTCGTAATCAAACAGCGCCCGCACGAACACCTGAAACATTCAGTGGTATGTCAGTACGTTATGTAAAAGAAATGACGAGTCCACAAGGAAGCGCAGATATAGGGATAGTAAAAACAGTGAATACTTCTAAGTCGTCAATAAATATCATATTATAATGACGTTAAGCAAACCAAGTTGGTTTCAAATTTTTCAATTTTATTGCAATGTTTAAATAGATTAATACTAACTGGCCTTCGAACAAACACGCTAAAATGAACTATTGAAGCGAAGACCACATGGTGGAAGAATTCCCGGGGGGGGGGGGGGGGGAGGGGGGTGGGGGGTATCCTGCTATGACAAAAGTTTTTTGGGTTACCAAAAACTGATTGAATGTTATTACTATAACTTGGGGAAGGTATTGCTGTGTATAAGTGTATAAGAGAATTAACAAATGGTAAACACCATAGCGTGTACTATTGAGTTATGGATGCACGCGGGAGGTTGCTAAGCACGAAAGAAGCGTAAGAGTCGCACAAGGCGGTAGCCGAGTGCGACTCTAGCTTCTTGAGTGCTCAGCAAACCTCCCAAGTGCATCCATAACTCAATAGTACACGCTATGGCGTTTACCATTTGTTTTATAACATAACATTGAGACATTGGAACAACAGAAGTTCTTTTATTGAGCTACATCACAAAAAAATGTCGTCTTACATGACAAGAGAAAACAAGCGCGCGAAAATTCATTCATGACAACCGACTGCACACCAATTACTCGATAAAGTTTCATCTTCACACAACTGTGAAGACAGTTTCGCATTTCTGGGAGAAGGACGTCGGCCATTACTTTGGAAACAATGTCTGTCAAAAGATTTACTTTGTGAACATTAGCACACACGTCAGCAGCGTACACCCATGGGCAAATAGTAGACGCTAAATTAACCAATCAGAGCGCGCACTTTGCTTTAGTTATGTTATAATAGCAATTAGCTTGTTATGACAAAACTCTCTACACAAAATATCAGCAGCATTGACATCATAGTCCCCGAACAAACGGCGCTGCACAATTTTAACTCTACGGTTAGATTAAGTCTTCGCTGGGTCAAACCGGACCTTATCACGTTTTCCGTCGCATTAAGCGAGCAGGAGTATTTCTGTTCCACTCTGGATGGGATGCTAGTCCATCGCAAGGTCCCCCCCAGCATTAAATTTGCCAAACACATTTATACACCTGGGTGGAGAGAGGCACTGTGAAAGTACTAAGACCAACACTTAACAGTTGAGATGATAATCAGTTCCTAAAGCAGAAAATTAACTACACTTCATGGGACACTTACCTCAGAAACTTGCGTGACATTTCTTGAGCTTGGTACAATTTTGAACGTCACATTTCCACTTGCGTCACGCTACGGAAAGAAGAAAAAAAACAGTTATTTTTAAAGGTGATGTCGTATTTTCTTTCTCCTTCAGTAAGTAACTTAACAACTGCCCCGAAAAATTACGCGACTTTCTGTAGTCCACCAAATTAAATACAAATTAAGCTTAAAGTACATATGACATGAAAAATAATTTCTGCTTATTTGAAAGGCCTTTCAAAATAAAGAATGGCCTTTTTCTTTTTGAAATATCTTTGTTCGTTTTAGAGATATTGACGTTTTTCTATTATGCAAATTAGATCAGTGATGACATCATATTGTTTGCAACTAAAAATGGTAAAATACTGAATAAACGATATCTCTAGAAATATTGAAGCAGTGTTCTTGAAACTTGGCACGACAAATGTGCATCACAAAAGGAACAAAATGACGCCCACAGAAGTGATAGCTGCTCGAATAGAAATAAGAATGCTTAGGATTAAGAAAGATCACGACGGAATACAAACGATAATATCATAAAATTTAAACTAAACTTTTCTAGACGATTCACCTGTGTCGTAACAGCTATCAAAACCTCTCCAAGATCGACTAACAAATTCTCATCACTGACAGTTGAACATTTCCTTTATGTCGATTCTAAGAATTTGGAGGTCAGTCAAGATGGCCTCCCCTCTTTGATGATTCTCTTTATTCTCTTCACTTCTCTTCTCTTCCTTCAACAGTATTGAAATTGTAAAGAGAAATTCTGTTTTGATCACTGTGGTTATACGCCTAATGGGAAGATTGTTTCACACACAATATGGTGAAAGCAATGCCGTCAGGGTATCGCAGTACTTACCAAAATAGCTTGAAGATTTTCCACTGATTTATCCGCCACGTTCACTCCATTTATTTCTCTGATTTCGTCTCCTGGATGTAGTGTGCCTGAAGAGAAGGAGGGAAGCCAACGAGTCAGAGAAATCTATCGGTAAAACAGACTTTTCTAAGGCCCCGTCCACAATATCCAGAGAAATTTGACAATGTCGTTTTCATACTGAAAAACGCATGAAATGTTTTCCGTGCACATTACGCCGGAGAAATTTGAAAACGCAACAAACAGAGGTCATTTTGGATTTGTGTTTGAGGAAAATTCGGTCAGGGAGATCACGTGATTATCGTGACGTCATCGTTTTCGCAAAGATTCGTTTTCAAAATGTTTTCCGTCTACATTAATGAAAACGAAGAGCCGGCGTTTTCAAATTCATCTGGTTTGAAGAGCGTTTTCGAAAAGCTCCGTTTTCGTGACGGATTAGTGCGGACGGAAGGCCTAACCGTAGAAACAAAGCTGCGTTTTCAAATTTCTTCGGCGCGGTGTGGACGGGGAATAAACTTCTGTAAGACTGCTACAAAGAAAACCAGGACAACGACAGTCGCAACAGAAACCCCTCTACAAAGACTTGTACTGAACTGAACGAATAAGAAGTTTACAAATGAATGTTACGACCTATCAGTCAAGGAAAACAACAACAACGTAATGAGGGCCGGATCTAGGATTTTTCAAGTGGGGCGAGCTGGTACCCTGGGGTTACAGAATCGAAGGGGCATGTCCGCAAAATGTTGTAATTTGAGAATTGGAACCTGAAATACCAGCAATGCCACAAAGCAGAAATTACAATGAGGAACCCGACCAGGGTGTTTCCCTATATTTCTGCCATACTATTCATAATATATTCACTTTGTTACTTCTTTTCTTAGCGGCCAGGCTCCTATAGAACTTCCAAGTGCGCTGATTCTTTTTCTACTTATGATGTGGGGATTGTGGCGGAGGCCGCTACAACAAGGGCATCCCGCAGAAGTAAGCGGGTCACCCGAGGGCAGCCTACAACCCCGTAAAAAATTGAAAGTGACACTAGCCACAAGATCTGGCGTCACCCAGATCGTTATTTTCCTTACTCATTAGTTTAAGGCAAAGGTTCTATAGTTAACAAAGCTGTCTTATATGCGATCACCACACCACACTTGTGGGAGGGCATGTTGCACATGAAATTAAACATTTTGATTATCCGCTTTAAAAAATACGATTTTCCTGTGCAAATTAAGTATGCCACGTAACGATAATCAAGATATCAAAATTCACAAATTTCAGGGAGGTTGTCCGAAAAACTCTTCCACGCATGCGCAATACAACTAAAACAAGAAAACGTAAAACATGCCTTTGGATGCCATATTTTTTAGTATTACACAAAAGTGAAATTAGAATTTAGTTACGTTGAGTGAAAGAATGAATTTTCACTACAATATTTGCGGTAGATTACCGGTGTTATGCAATAGAGCTGCCAAAATCTCAGCATTGTGATTATCGTCAAAACTACAAAGTATTGAGGACAACAAACTGGTTTTGTGGAGAAGAAGTAAAACATACCACTGACTTTATCGGCATTTGCTATTAGAAATTCCAGCCAAATTAAACCGCGAAAAAACAAGACAATTCAAAAGAAAAGATTTTTCTGTGCTTAAAAAGAAACAATCGCTACACAGCTCGTTCAGCAATTTTCATTTCAGCTAAAAAATGGCCTCTTGTTTTCCACGATGGCGACCAACAACAAGAACATTCTAACAAAGTTTCAAAGCTGTTGACTTCAACATGTCAACATGATAAACTCACCTTGTCTGTGAATCATTCCCCCATGCATGATCCGCGCCACAATACACCTTCCCTCTTCATTTAGCTTAAGAGTGATGCCCTGTGAAGGGATTATGCCCACAATTAATCTCGGTCTTGTACCGCCGCTTTTGCGCCCTACGAGAATTCGCGAGAGATAGGCAAGCAGAGCGTGCACACATGAACTTACCATAGGTTCGTTGGGATTCTTGTGAAACTGGACGAGTCGAACACGTGTTAGTTTTTCCGGTCGATCTCCTACAGAATCGTCCATCCTACTGCTGTACGGAGTTGTGTTATCGGGCTGATACGGATTGACTTCTTCACCTGAGGTAGTATTTCTCAGCACCTCATCGTGCGACTGCAGCATTGCCTGGTGGGAAAACATTTCTGGTTAAACATCTGAATGCGATTAACAATCATTATATAATAAGTTGAATTATTCTCGCGTTTTGATTGGTTCTTACTTATGATCTATTGGAGGACAGATGTACAGATGACGTCATTAACATCTGTTTGGTTGCGTTATTACATAAAACAAGTGGATTCCATGTTGCCGTGCCTCTCAGATTTGGTTTAGTAATTGATCACAGATGACGTCAAAATGCATCTGTCTGTGATCTATCACTGAACAGACGCACGGCAGCATGTTATGTATTTGTTAACTAGTTAGACTTGGATCACTTTCAGCGCGATATCGCGTGTCTTCTATATAGGCTTGTAGTCTCACATTACTGCGCATATAACGACTTTGATTGACACTGGAAAGTTTTAACCGATGGAAATTCGATTTTCTCTACTTGGACATTATCCCTCTTAACTGGTGGGGTTTAGGGAACAGGTGCCACGTGACTTATTTCGACCAATAACGCGACGAAAACGTGACTCATTTTTTACTCTATTTGGAGAAATTCAGATACAAAACAAGACTGCATTCAGATGGGATCGCGTCATTTGCACAGCGCTGTTCAACAAAATCAACCTCATTATTGCAGGGGTTCTAATCAACATCGAGCTAACAACGTGCAGATTTTAACAGAGTATCACTTTGCATAAAATCGATTCCATATCCAGTACAGCTGATACTGAGCTCTTAATAAAAGAAGAAGTCGTAGTTGACACTCTGTGAAAATTCAGCCTAAGTCGCTCATACCGCTCCGTCGTAATCCGACTCAATTTTCCAACAGCCTAAAACATCCTTGTTTGATTTTAGTTCTTAATTACCTCTTGTTTTCTGTCTCAGTGAACTACTCTTTTGCTTTTGAGATTCCGCTACAATACAAGGTAATGCTGTACATCACCTCAAACAAGAACTTAATATGTCAAATCAAAGAACATTTACGTACAGCAGGGGAAAAGAGTCAACGACATAAGATCTATGAAGTCAAATGTAAGTTGAGATAACACACTCCTCTCAAAGTGACGTGTAATATGAAGATGTCACAGTTATTTCACTACTTACCATGACATGAGGGTCCGACAAGATATTTTGTAACTCGTAACAATCGTCGTCGTCCTCTGCCCGAAACTCGATCAATTCAACAACCTACGGGAAGATATCATTTGATATCAGCACGACGGGTAAAATAACACAGATAACAATCAGCATCGTTCAATAAGCAAAACTACAGAGCAGTTATCTCACGGTAATGGAGGCTGGAAAGCAGATGGCAGCAAATGCTGCACCTCCAATAAAGCTTTCGCAGGAAAAGAATTTAAACCGGAAAGCAGTCAAATAATTTAATGCGTGTACTTTAGTAAAGTCCTATTCTAAACATTCGAGATTTGCCGGATAAAGAACCGCACCCAGCTGATTAGCATTCATCTGATTTCGAAACATAAAAGGCACGTTTCCTGCCTAAGAAGAATAAATATTAGTCTGCTTTAAGCTTCAATTTTAAGTTAATCAAATTAAAATGTAGAGGGCAAAAGATAACGGAAAACATTGTGATTACTTATCGGTTTAACTGGGCCAGGTTGCTTGAGAGCTGATTAACACTAATTCAAGATTAAAAGTTGATCAAGGTTCATTTTCTCTTATAAATCTCATAAGTCGCAAAGGTTTTCCATTGCTATTGCTTTATAAATTGGCGATTGATGTCAGCTGCGGTCAAAACTGGAGGAAAGAAAATATGAACCGAAAACTTGACTACGAAGTAATAAAACTAAAATCAAAATTTCAACTAATCATCGATTTATTACCTTTACCCTGCTTACACTACAACCTGCAACAGGTTGGCACTAATCCTACTGAAAACAACAAAATTCTTCAAGGGATATTCTGATATTTAATTCTCCGCCTCTTCAAACATGACCTATTCTTTTTAATGTAAATTCAAGCTAGAAGGAGATCACAAGAACTCAAGAATTAACTGTAACAAGAGTTCTATTAATTTGTTTCAGGGTACCATAAATGACGTGTTAACTGGAGGTAGCTGACAACAGTTTGAGCGAACCAATGTGAATAAAAATTTGGATTCACGTCATCGTTGGCAAAAAAAAAAAAGGAAAAACGTACTCGCCAAAAAAAAATCGACCATGGGTAGGTACAGTCTTAAAGTGGTCTTAAAATGTTAGCCTTTCCCCAGCCTCGAAGTTCTTATATAAGCAAGGTTATTATAGAAAAAAAAGCGTACTTATATTTTCAACTCATCGTGCGATTTAGTTTCGTTCCCGCATCTCTTGTGGGTGAAGCCGAAGGTGAGATCTGGCCGAATCCGATTTGTATCACGTGATCACTTGTCAGGAATGAGACAGGCCAGGCGAGAGCGCATGCCCAAAATTTCAAGTCAATTTATCTGAAAGTTTCGTGATCGATGAAAAAAAAAAAAACATCGTCTTTCACAAGATACCAACATTGCTAATCGCTTTCCAACAAAAGGTTCTGACGTCTTTCAGTTGGCTTCTTTTAACTGCTCAGCCAATCAAAGAACCAGCTGTCGCTCGGGCAATTGATCGATGACGATTTCTCCGCCTCTCGATCAAACTTACCTTCTGATTGGCCAATGAGGAAAGCCAACATTAAGACGGTAAAGCGAAGCTGATGAGATGTCACAAATTTCGCCGATCTGGCACGGACATAGACAGCCATAATTATAATTATGGGAAAATGCTTCGAGTTCCCTTATAAAAAAAAAAAAAAATTAAAATATTTTTTCTACAGGACAAATCTTTCAAAGTTTGCAGATTTGAACTACAATTTCACCAGCCAAATCGCCAATCATTTGAAGACTTGGTCACGTTTTCAAAAAAAAAAATACTTGAAAGATTCAAACACTGACGCCGAAATAATATTCAACTGTTGAAAACTGCTTCGTAAAATGATCAGTAGCCAGTTCTTTTCATTATATTTCTCACTTCTCAAAAGTGACCAGGGTCACTTTTCTCTTCACAAAGTCCATACATTGTTTACCAAACAGGTGACGAGAATTAAAAATAAATCATCAACTGTAGAATAATGTGTTGACGAACTACCAAATTCTCAAGACTTGAAAGCAAAGAATCTATGGCCACTGGTATGGAGAGTTCGCATTTTGAGATTGGGAAAGAAAGGAGTGTTGTAGACAGGTTGCTGGAATGGGTCCTTACATTTTTTTTTTTTTTAATCAATTTTTTCTTTGTTCAAAAGGTTTTCGCTAAGCAGTTTCAGCATCTACGCATGATACAGAATCAACAGTTACAACGAGCAATCTTTAACAGCAATAAAAGTGGTCTTCTTTGTCACCACAAACAACACACGAGTTGTAACGAATAGTTGACAACAATAGAAAGCACTAGAAAGCGGTAATGGAAGCCGTCGGTAGTTTTATGAATAATGAATATTGAAGCTTTGACAGGCAAGTTTCTCGCTATTAACCTGTTAACAGTGGCTAAGGCAAATGCAAGGAGATTCAAAACAAACCATGAAAAACCCAACGGATAGTTTCGGTAAAGTCTCTGTTCAGAAGGTCTATAATCTCCGCCGATTTTCTTAAGAGAATTGTCACCTCGAACTTTCGTGATATGAGAAATTTAACGCCTGTTGTTTTCGGATTGATATAATTGTCATTTTGGGTACCAAAAAAGGTCAGCTTAACCTAAACTTTTCGGCAAGTGGACAAAAAAGCTCCTTGAGTAGAACTGCGAAGACTCAAGTTCCCCTCGAATGACCGAACAGGACAATTTTAGAGCGCAGCCCAAAATTAACCTTCAGCACATAAACGCACTTGCTTAAAATTCTGAATGAAAACCACACAGAATGTGATCACATTTCACAGTCTCACCTCTTTTGCGTCTTGCACGGCGCTCGGAGAGGACGCTGACGGACAAGTCCTATTTTCATCAGTCCACTCTTGACTTCTATCATAGACCTGCAACATGGCGAAACAACGGCTTTGAGACAAACGCGCACGGAAGCATTATACAGCCATCTTATAAAAGATATTTGACAGATAGGATCAATTATTAACCAAACCGAGATAGCATTTGAATATCAAAACCCACAATACCCACTAACCTACTAACTAGCAAACGAAACTTTGTAACGATTCCGTCGAAATAACTTTTCGTTACAATATCATTTGAAAAACTCGAGAGGGGAACGTAAGCCGCGAGCTCGTCGGCGAACAATTGCGAGAGAATGTGACTCGGATTCCATCTGTAAAACTACTGGTTTTGGCAAATTTGAAATTAGTTATTTAAAAATTTATGTGTCGAAGCAGTTATGTTTTTTTCTTCCTTTACCACAACTTTGGCATGTTTAACAATAGCCATATAAGCTTGCTATGAAAGCAGTATTGTTTTCATCAAAAATGCAGCTTTTGAAAACAACTCGCCTAATATTTTATTGCTAAATAAAAGGAAAACGTCCAATTAAAACGATTCAGATTTAAGCATTAAAACGCAATGGCTAAAATGCCCGAGAAAAAACTGCCTTGCGGGACTAGCTCATTTTTTTTCTTTTTTAAAAGGCACACACACAAAATGCGCATTGGGTTTTGCTAATGCTACAGTACCATTAACAGCTGAGCTATCCCGCTTACATAATTCAAAAGTTCCAACTTTTGAAAGTTTCATTCATTCTTTCGCCAAAAAGCTGCAAAGATCACGAAAGATTTGATGCGATCAAGCTTTAACTTAAATGACATATGCAAAGAAAGCGCGTTCTTTTCTAAGCATTGATGTTTCGCTCACACGGAAGAAAAATCTCAATATCTCTTTGTGGCGAAGAAGTAAACTGAACCTATTGCTTCTAATAATTTGTTGTTTCGGTAAGGATCATAAACGCAGAACAACTTAAAAATAACTCAATCAAATTCGCCCACTCTTCATTAGACACTCACTAATTATATCAACGAAGGTGAATTCAGAGATAATGATAATGTGACAATCAAACCTCGCTGAGAGGACACCCACTTAACATTGACACCATGTTAGTGACCGTTAGTCGTATTCCGAGGTTAAAAGTTAACGGAAACCAAGGTTTTTGTTAACGTCGTTTAAAATCGTTTTCAACTGACAATTTTATAGTTTCATTTTTACTATGTCGAAATTTTAAAAGTTGGGCATAAAATAAGTGCAACGATTATTCGACGTGGGCGCAAATCTTAGAGTAACACACTCTTTATAATGCATGAACAATAAGTTATAGAAAACCACAGAAATAATCAGATTATCACACGTGCGATAAGATTTGTAATACAGTCGAACCCCTATTAGGCGGCCAGTAATCAAAGTTCCGATGAGGGTTTTTCTATTTTTTTTTTTTTTTTTTTTTTTTTTCTTTTTTTACAACAGCCTTCAGTCAACTTTTCCGCACTCGGAATACGACTAACGGTCACTAACATGGTGTCAATGTTAAGTGGGTGTCCTCTCAGCGAGGTTTGATTGTCACATTATCATTATCTCTGAATTCACC